>Ga0181466_1000028_pt3 | contig 21749 bp, 17 predicted proteins | sample InSIn4gowninarea_FD_119078 | JGI IMG/M metagenome (GOLD analysis project Ga0181466, IMG submission 119078) | Clean room microbial communities from NASA Spacecraft Assembly Facility at Jet Propulsion Laboratory, Pasadena, California, USA -... ... | reverse complement strand
AAAAAGTTGGGGCTGCCTGTTAAGATCGTCTTATCCCGCGAGCAGATGTTTACCAATGTTGGCTCCCGGCCCGAGACGATTCAAAAGATAGGAATAGGGGCCACACAGGATGGTAAATTGATAGGGCTCACCCATGAAGCTAAAGGACATACTTCGGCCTACGAGGAGTTTACAGAAGCAACGGTAAATGTATCTAAGTTTTTATATGCGTGTCCTAATGTTACTACCCGGTACCGCCTGGTGCCGTTAAATACCTGTACACCCATCTGGATGCGCGGTCCAGGGGAAGCAACGGGCTGCTTTGCGTTGGAGTCCGCCATAGATGAGTTGTCCTATGCACTCAATATCGACCCGCTGGTGCTGCGCGTTCTTAACCACGCCGATACAGATCCGGAGAATGGCAAGCCCTGGTCCAGCAAGTATCTGAAAGAATGTTACCAGATGGGTGCGGAGCGTATCGGCTGGAACAACCGTAAACAACAACCCGGTGCTGTGCAGGACGGGGAATGGCTGGTAGGCTATGGTATGGGCTGTGGCGCGTTCGGTGCCTTCAGGTGGGGCGCTATGGTAAAGGCAAAGCTGCAAAGCGATGGCACCTTGCTCTTGCAATGCTCGGTGAACGATATGGGGCCGGGTACCGCTACCATGATGACTAAAATAGCCTCTGATACTTCTGGTATACCGGTTAATAAAATAAAAGTACAGATGGGCAGCACCACATTGCCACCAGGACCTACTCAAGGTGGCTCTGCAACTACTGCCACTGTTGGCACGGCAGTACACGATGTCTGTTTAGATCTTAAGCAGAAGATAACTGAGTGGGCAAATAAGGAGGGCTCAATACTTCATAAACCAGGTGCGCAAAACCTGGTGGCAGAAGACCTTTATTTGTTGGACGGACGTGTAGCCCTGGCAAGCGATCAGTCCGTATTTATGTCTTACCAGGATTTATTCAAGCAGAATAACATCACCGAACTGGAGCTTACAAAGGAATCCAGGGGTGGTGGTCCGGATGCTGATAAATACTCCATGTACTCCTTTTCTGTACATTTTGTAAAGCTGCAGGTTCACCCGGCTACTGGAAGGGTACGTATCAACCAGGTAGTAACCTGCGCCGATGCAGGCACTATTGTAAATGAGAAAACGGCTGCCAGCCAGATGATCGGTGGTGCAGTAGGCGGACTAGGTATGGCACTAATGGAAGAAACCGTCTTTGATCAACGCTACGGTAAGATTATGACGAACAGTCTCGCAGATTACCATGTACCCGTACACGCCGACATACCCAAAGTGGAAGTGCTCTTCGTCAATAAAAAAGACCCATATACCAATCCAATGGGCTCCAAAGGCTTAGGGGAAATTGCTTTGATAGGCATGGCGCCAGCAGTAGCAAATGCTATCTTCAACGCTACTGGTAAAAGAATAAGAGCATTACCAATTACACCAGACAAGTTGATCTAATACGCAGTAGCAACCTGAGTATATCAGTTAACAGTATCCATTTATATACTAAAAGAAAACTGGTGCTGTTTGATCTTGAAAGACAAGTCTTAATAGATAGAAATTGGATGCTTCGTAATATTTAATAAAAAGAATCCCTGCCTTCCGGTAAGCGTAACCGAATGACAGGGGTAAAAAAGACAATTCTGTAATGCTAACTGCTTACGGTTGCTTTAACTGTAGTATAACACCACCATTACCGGAAGACACCTGTGGTAGTTTACCATCCCATTTTAAAACTTTCTGATACTCAACATACTCGGGAGTGAGTGCGTTCTGCTTTTCCTTGATAGCACGGGCTTCGCTGAGCGCACCTATCACAAGTACCGCACTGTCTCTTTTAGCTTCGATAATATCGTTCTCTGCTTTGGCACGTATTGCTTTCTGCTCGTTCTCTATTCGTAATGCCTGTTGTATGGCATCGGCTTTCGCTGCGATGGTAGCCGCCAGTTTTTCATCGGGCTGCAAACCGGAGGTAAATGTGGATACAGTGAAGAAAGGCGCCAGCTTTTTATTCAATCCACCCACAATAGCAGCATCGTACAAGGATAAGTTGTTCAGTATACTATCTACCGTGAAGGTATTGGTAACTTCCCGTATGGTCACGGAAACGGCATTCTTTAAGTAACCTTCTTCTAACTGGTTTAGTGGCAGCCTAAAGGTTTGAAACATGGCACCCACTTCGCCCGGATTTAAATTGTAGTTGAAGGAGGGATGAACGGTAAAGATGGTTCCACCTTTTGAAGGAACAACAAACGGGTCGTACTCCTTGTGCTGCTGGAAAGTTGGAAATTCGTATATACGGCTGATAAAACGACTGTAGAATACCCAGCCTGTTACATATTCTGTTTTGGAAATGCCGCGTTCCCCTCCGGCATTATTTACTTTAATACCTACGTTGCCGGCATCAATACGCTCGCAACCAATAAATGAAAAGAAGAAAACCAGTACAGCAATTATAGCAACGCCATACATGATTCGTTTAGTAGACATACCTGTTAGTTTTTATGATTAAAGAAAGACTTGAAAACAATAAATAAAATGATCAATGACAGCGCTATGAGTACAACTCCCATGTAGAACTTTGACCAGGAACTGTAATTCAAAAGATCAACGGCATTGTAAATAACAAGTAATGCGAATATTATAAGCACTACCCTTTCTAAAGGTTTCATAAACGCGGAAATTTATAAAGTATGATTTAAACACTTTATTACATAAAAGGAATAGGGTCAAGAATCAGAAAAAAGGACATTCAATGCTTTTTATGTACTACTTTTCAATGATTAAAAGTATAGCATAATCTTGAATGTATATAGAAACATTGTACATACACTGCTGTGAACTAATACAACAGATTGCTTTGACGCCGCGTCTTTTTGGGGAATTGATAATGAGCATACTATAGCTTTTGTTCAAACTGATAATATCTTTTCAAAAACAAGGCGACAGCAATCATAATGAGAAACAAGTATAAAAATGTAAACCCTAGCGTTATTAAGAACAGGCATTCAACAAAGAATAGACCTAATAAGATTTTGATGTAATCTTTCATGGTAAAGCTTTCTGTAAGAGTGATGCTATGCATAAATAACAATAATCCAAAGCCACATAGAATAAACTGAACTGCATTTGCATATTGAAAATGAACAGGAGAAAGTTTAATAATAGTGATTAGTTCGGGCGCAAATAAGACCAACTGAAGCACAGTGTATTGCAATAATCTTTTCACTAGCGGGACCGGAAGCCCACGATAAAAGTGTAAGTATGTTTCTTCAAATTCTCTTATTCTGTAGAGCAATACACCATTTGCCAGTATACCAAAACTATAGAACAAGAAAGGCAGGCTTAGGTCGTAATCGGAGCTAGTGTTATTTCTTACAATAAGATACAACACTCCGCATGTAAATATCTTAATTCCAGCCCACAAGGTTGATTGTCTGGCTACAACAAAACGCAACAGTATAAACTGGTAGGATGAGGAGAATGTTGGTATCTTAAACCATTGTTGCGAAACGGGTTTATCCCTTTCGTTTGGATTATTTAGCAGGTAAACGTGCCATGTTGCTGATGCACAACAGAGCAGCAACAAATAGGCTGCAATAAAGGACACTGGTAAATATAAATGCTTATCCAACCCTACATAAGCAATAAATAAGTAGTACAACAACAAAGGCAAGAGTAGCCAGATTTCGACCAGGAAAAACAGCATGAACCGTTTGGGTTTGCTAAGCTGATTATATAGCTGAAGAAAGCCATAATGTGGATTTGTAATAATGGAATAAACAAACACCGTGTATTTCCTGGCATATAGCAACCAAACGAAAAGGACTAAAAACAGAAATGTATTGCTGGTAAGCATACCAATAACCAATGAATAATGGTACTCGAATAATCCTGCACCATCTACCTTACTGATAATGCAAAACATCATAGTAAATAGAAAGACAAAAGTGCCCGCATTTTCCTTGTAAAAGGGCTTTACAAATGAATTAAAAAGGGGTTTAGATAGAGGGTTCATCTGCTACAATTGTGCTGTTGTAAATGGTAAGACGTTTGTCGGCAATGGCTATTTGTTCCAGTAAATTCTGGTGTGAACTCATCAAGAAATTGCTGCCCATAGTTTTGTGCTTTTCCAGTATAATATCAGATACCGTATGAATAGTATTTGCATCGAGTGTAATTAATGGTTCATCTAACACAACCAATGGAGGATTGCCGAGCAGGGCTAGTACTAAGGATAACTTTTTAGTCATGCCAGCGGAGTATGTACCAATTGCTTCGTTTATATAGGCAGTCATACCAAATAACTCAATCAAGGTATTAACTTCTTCCGGTGCTGACCTGCGAACCTTACGATATAGGTAGATAAGGTCCTTGCCGGTCATAAATGCCGGGAATAGTGGTTCCGCTTCCGCCCAACTTACCTGCTGCCTGTAAATAAGGGGGTTCTTCTTCAGACTAATATTGTTCAATGTGATATCCCCTTCAAACGGAAGTAAGGCAGCAATCATTTTCAATAAGGTGGTTTTTCCCGTCCCATTAGCACCTCTCAACCAATAAATACCTGCTTCCAGCTTAAGGTGTGGGATATCAATTATAGTATTGGAATGGTATTGCTTTTTTAAGCTTGTTAGTTCCAGCATATAACAAAGTTATAAGGTGGCATATTATTATATTATAAGTTTGCATAAACGGTACTAAAGACAGATAGTATTACGGATTTGCATTACCAATGTACTACAATACCAGCCTTTAAATGGCTGGTTTACAAACTAATTGAGAATATTTTAACTAATAATAACTTATGAATTTAACGATTGCTGAAACATACCAAGAGATGTCAAAACTAGCTGCGGAAGACCTGCTGCGTTTGATACTATTGTTTGATAAACCGCTTATTTGTACTGCGTCCGGTGCTTCACCAGCAGAGATGTATAGTGAGTTGGTTAACCTGATAGAAAGTAGCGGGGTGGATACATCTGACTGGTATTTTGTGGGCTTGGATGAATGGAAGGGTATGAATGAGCAGGATGAAGGCAGCAGCAGGGCACAGTTGAACGAGCAATTGCTCCGTCCTTTGCATGTTGCGGATGAGCGGTTTTGCTACTTTGATGGGAGAGCAAGCAATTTGGAAGGAGAATGCCAAAGGATAGAGGACTTTATAAGAAAACATGGAGGGATAAGTGTAGCTATATTGGGAATAGGCGTGAATGGCCATATAGCTATGAATGAGCCTGGTACAGATGCATCCTTGCGCTCGCATATAGCTGCTATACACCCTAGTACACAACAAGTAGGGCAGAAGTACTTTAAACAACCCCGCCAGTTAGACAGCGGTGTAACACTGGGTATGGCAACCATACTGGAAGCAAAGCACCTTATGCTGTTGGCTAGCGGGACTACTAAGACAGCGATAATGAAGGAAATGCTTCAAGCGCCCATCAGTGAAGAACTGCCTGCCAGTTTATTAAGGAACCACCCAAACTTAAGCATATACCTGGATGCAGAAGCTGCGAAGTTGATTTAAACTGGTAGTAGAAGTAAACTTGCCCTTAGAGACACTTCGGTATAACTTTAATGTGGCTTTGGCTCTACTATGAGGGGTAGTTTATAAGCAGTGAGTTAAGATGACAGATAAAATGTTATTATTAAAATTAAGTGTACTATGCTGTACTTGGCTTTTTATTTGCTTTTCTTAGAAGAGATGATGAAGAACAATAATTTGTAAGCATAACCAGCGCATAATGAACACGAGTAATCCAATAGATACATCCCTTTTACAATTTTGCCATAATAAGCACATACCAACACTGATAGAACATAATGTTTTAAAGGCATTGTCGTTTTATCCGGAACTGAAGAATGCTCATATTGACTTTATATTTAAAACAAACATTAAAACTTCAGTGATGCAGGCCCAGCCAGTATTTTCGACGCTGCTGCTGAGAAGGAAAAGAAGGCGCTATCGGATAAACATCAGTTCGCATTTTAAGCTTATCCATTGTGATGTGCCTATTACTCAAATACCAGATGAAGTAATGATAGGGTGGGTAGGACATGAGTTAGGACACATACTGGACTATGAGCACCGGAGTAACACGGGAATGATCTCCTTTGGCTACCAATATCTTTTTTCGTCAACATATGTGAAAGAGGTAGAACGGATTGCAGATACTTACGCTGTAGAGCGTGGGCTTGGTAAGCACATCATTGCTACCAAACGGTTTATTCTGGATCATGCGGAACTGCCGCAGTCTTATAAGAATAAGATTGCAAGACTCTATCTTTCCCCAGACGTGATAACTGACCTGGTAAAAAAACTTGAGGAGAAAAAGGATCAGGAAAAATCGGGTGCAGGAGGTATCAACAATATGTTGACAGATCGTGAGGCAAATGCAATAATAGAGCAGCCGTAATTAAAATAATATTGCCAATGCAAAACAAGCGGCGGGTGTCATCACCCGCCGCTTGTTTTGCATTGATAAGTAATTATTTAGAATGTAATTGCTAGTACCAGCTATAGACTGGTATACCGATGGTTACAATAGTAAGCGACAATTAGGCTAACTGATGAACGTAGCTCCTGAATTCATTAAAATCGTCTTCTTTCATTACCCGTGGAATCTTCGCTTGTCCGCCCAGCTTTTTAAATTCTTCGCTCCAGCTATAAAATTGTTCTACCGGAACAGCTTCTACTTCCACGCCTTTGAGGGCTTTGCTACGCGCTACCTTATAGTTTTTGTTGTTTTCACACAGTTCCTCATCTATTACCTGGACGGCTTTTGCCGTATCAATTTCTTTATCTGTGCCAATCACAAACTTCAACTTGTATTCATCATTGTCCAAAACAGTAGCCGCAGTAAACTCTTTGATCTCTATATCAAATGTATGCTCCAGCTTTTGTATGCCCATATTCATTTTCTGAATGGATAGCTGTTCGCCAACCACATTCAGGTAGTGCTTGGTACGTCCGCTGATCTTTATTTCCGACCTTTTTTTGTCTGTTATTATTACAGTATCGCCAATCATGTACCGCCACGCGCCGGAAACAGTCGAAATCAGCAACACATATTCCTTGTTTTCCTCCGCCTGCTGTAATGTAAGCGCCTGCACGCCTTGTTTTACCCTGCCTTCTTCATCTATATTTTCTTCTACAAAAGGAACAAATTCGAAGAAAACGCCGTTATTGACGATCAGGGCCATGGACGTGGTGTCTGGTCGTTTTTGCGTTGCCAAGTACCCTTCTGAAGCCAGGTATGTATCGAGGTAGATCAAAGGCCTAGCCAGCAGTTTCTCCATACTGGTACGGTATGGCTCGAAGGCGACACCGCCGGATGTATATACCTGCAGGTTGGGCCAAATATCGTGAATGGTATTCAGGTTGTTATAGCTGATGATTTCTTTTAGCATCAGCTCTACCCACGAAGGAATGCCTGATATGCTACCCACATCCCATTTCGGGGCTTCTTCTGCTATACGCTTTACCTTTTCATCCCAGTTGGAAATAGCGGCTATTTCTGCACCGGGCTTATAAAACTTGCTAAACCAGGCAGGGATATTCGCCGCGCTAATTCCACTAATTTCCCCTTCCCAATGGTCCTCCTGCTCTATCAGGTTGGTGCTACTGCCAAGCATAAGGATATCTTTTTCAAAGAAATCTGCTTGCAGGTCGAAGTTCTTAAGGCTGAGCACCTGTTGAATGCCTGACTTCTTGATAGCATTAATCATGTCGGGCGTTACAGGAATAGATTTTTTATTGCTGGTAGTGCCGCTACTAAGGGCAAAGTATTGTTGCCCACCCGGCCAGGTAACATTCTGATGCCCTTCCAGTAAGTAGTGCCACCATTCTTCATACATGGCATCGTAGTCGTAGACAGGCACTTGTTGTTGGAATGCGCTGATCGGATCAGGACTATTTAAAATATTGCTAAACTTGTATTTTAAGCCAAACGCAGTATGTTGTGCCTTCTTCAGTAATTGTAACAGTACTGCTTTTTGTGCTTTGTTGGGGTTAGGTTCACGGGTTATTAAACCATTGATATCTATTGCTTTTTTAATCACTTCACCAAGTATCGCCATGCGAAAATGTTTTTTGTAACGTCATTTAAGCAATATTTATACCTGAGTGGTTTAGGTACTTTAACTTATGCAGGATTAGCTAACCCGCTTGCCTTTCAGTAGTTTATTTACCGCATCTTCAAACGAGCCGGCACGAATTACCTCCCCGGCATTGACAAAGAAGATTTCATCGGCATTTTTGATGGTATTCAGCCGGTGTGCAATAATGATACGGGTAGTGGTTTCAGGGAGTTTGTTTAATATATCGTCCAGCAATTGCTCCGTTACAGTATCAATGTTAGCCGTTGCTTCATCTAAAATCAATACTTCAGGATGGCGCAATACGGCACGCATAAAAGCAATTAATTGTTTTTGTCCTAAACTAATGCTGCCACCGCCAGAAGAAACCTGTGTGTCCAGCCCGTTCTCAAAAATGCCCAGTAATTCCGCCAAACCCTCTCTTTTTATTACTTCTTCCAATTGCTGATTGGTGTAATGCAGATATTGTTCATTGCCATATAAAATATTGTCTTTTACTGAGCCGGTGAATAGGAAAGGTTCCTGTAGTATAAAGCCCACCTTTTGCGTACGCTCGGCAGAGGAGTAAGAGCGGATGTCTTTACCGTTGAGCAATACGGTCCCTTTTGTAGGATCGTACAATCGCGCAATGAGGGATGCAGTAGTGGTTTTACCACCACCGGTGGGCCCCACAAGCGCATAGGTTTTACCACTGTATAATTGCAGGTTTACATTGTGCAATATCTCTTTATCGTTGCCATAGCCAAAGCTTACATTCTTAAACTCAAGCACTGCGGAAGAGGACATATATGTTCCATTTTCAAGCATGCCTAGGTTATTCTTCAATGTAAGAATCTGGCTTATTCTATCCCAACCAGCCATTGCAACCTGAAAGGAGGTCCACAATGCAGCTAACTGCCTTAATGGATTATAGAAGTTGGTGGCATAAGCCAGGTAACTCACTAGTAAGCCAATAGAAAACTCGCCGTTTGAAATAAGATAAATGCCGTACACCAATACAATTAACTGTGCGATGCTGGAAAACAAGCTGTATACCGGCAAAAAGACATTGTTGGCTAAACCCGCACTTACCGCAGTGCTGTAGTTTTGCATGTTGGCTTCATCAAAGCGCTTCCTGAAATAATCACGACGGTTAAATGCTATAATTACCCTAAAGTTGTTCAGACTTTCCTGTATTTCCGCACTCAGCCCACCTGTGCTTTTAAGGTTCAACGCATTTTTGCTTTTTACCCAAGGCGATACTATACGGGTAAACAGAAAGATAAATACAGCCGGTATAAGCGCTGCTGCACCAAGTTTGATATTGATAATCAATAAGAAAATACCTGCACCTACCATGGTAGCAATGCTACCTATGAACTGCATGAGCGATTGGGAGAAAAAGCTGTTCAGCTTATCTGTATCGTTGTTTACCCGGGATATTAAATCGCCTGCTTTGTTAGCATTGAAGAATGCAACCGGCAACTCCTGCAGTTTACCAAAAATGGCGTTGCGCAGGGTAAACAACATACGCTGTCCCACACTGCCCATCAACTTTGTTTGATTATAACTAGTGAACAGCGCTACTATATACATTATTAATAATATCCCTGAAAAGAGGAGCACGCCATGGTAGTCCTTTTGTTGTACATAGGTATCTATAGCATAGCCAATTAAGAATGGGCCAAGCAGGTTGAGTGTTGAGTTGATTAAAATAGCGATAAGCGCCAGCAACAGGTTCTTACGTTCGTGCGAGATAAGTTGCAGCAAGCTTTTAAGCGCTGTATAGGTGGAAGTTTTTTGTTGCTCTTTAGATAGTGCATTAAGACTGTAGTTCATAGCTACTGGTGCTTTGTTGTGAGTTGAAAAGCTGTACGTATTCTGGGCTTGTTTGCATTAGTTCTTCGTGCGTACCCGAGGCGATGATTTCGCCTTGCATCAGCAGGATGATTTGGTCATAATGTTCAACAGAAGCTATTTTTTGGGTAACAGAGATCAGCGTTAGATCCGGATAATTACTTTGAATATTTTCCAATATTCTTTGTTCCGTATTGGTATCTACACGAGCAGTAAAATCATCTAACAGCAATATGGATGGATGGATTGCCAGCGCACGTGCCAGCATGATGCGTTGTTTTTGACCACCCGACAAACTTGAGCCTCTTTCAGAAACAATGGTGCTTAAACCATTGGGCAGCGTAGCAATGAAATCTTTCAATTCGGCTGTTTCTATGGCTTTTTCCAGCGAAGCATCTGTTACTGTATCGCTAAAGGCAATATTCTCCCGGATACTCATATTGAAGATAATACTATCCTGGAATACAAACCCAACTTGCCGGTGAAAGGCTTCACTATTATACTCCTCAATACTGTGACCATCGAACTGTATGGTACCCGACATAGGTTTAATAAGCCCTGTAAGCAGGTATAGCAACTGCGTTTTGCCTGCTGCTGTAGGCCCAATTATCGCTATCCTAGAGCCTGCATCAACAGAAAAAGAAATGTCTTTGAGCACTGGCGTTTGTCCGTATAGTACATTCACCTCCCGTACTGTTATTTCTCCACGCAGCGGGGTGGTGATTGTGCCCTTCTCGGGAGTGTCTGGCGATTCGATCACGTTGCTTATACGGTCGTATGAAGCAGTAGCTTGCGCTATTACATTGCTCATAAAGCCTATGACCAGTATAGGAAAAATGAGCATAGCCAAATAACTGTTGAAGGCGGCAAAATCGCCCATGGTCATGCTACCGGTAATAACGAAATGTCCGCCTAGTGCAAGGATAGTGAGCATTGCCATATTTGCCGTAAAAGTGATGACCGGAATAAGTCCTGCAAACAGGCGTAAGATAGAAAGCCCTAAATTCTTAGCTTTGGTATTAGCTTCTAAAAACTTATCATACTCCAGTTGCTGCGAGTTCACAACACGAATGATAGCTGCACCCATAATGCTTTCATTGATCACTTTATTCAGCCAGTCTATCACACCTCGGCTTTCTATAAAGAGCACCCTTACTTTGCGCAGTACCAGGAAGAAAGTAATGCCGATGATATGAATGATAGCAATGATGCATAATGCCAGTTTCCAGTTAATGGTAATCAATAAAATACTCGCGCCAATAATGATGAAAAGAGAAGATATAATAGAAACTATTGCCTGCGAGATAAAGAGCTTGATAGAATCTACATCGGCTGTAAGGTTTGTCAACAACCTGGAGGGGTTAGCTTGTTCTATAAAAGCATAACTCTGCCTTGATATTTTATCAGACAGTTTCAATCTTAAATCCTTTGCTACTCGCTCAGAGGCATAGGTTTGTATAATACTCTGGAAATATGTGAATACAAATATGCACAGTATCGCTGTTGTAAATTGAACAACAATACCATTGAAAGAAAAAGCGCCTGCATTATAAGTATCAATGCCATGCGAGATGATTTTAGGCAGCCACAGGTTGATGGCATTACCCAATATCGTAAAAAGTAGCAATAACAAGGTTAAACCCCGGTAAGGTTTTAGTATTTGAATGATTCCCCGTTTCTTGGCCATAATGCATCAGTTAAATTCTCTGTAATGGAGACGAATGAATTAATCTTTTACCTTTTACTTATTAGAACAAAATTCAAAAATGGTAAAAGAAAAAGCAAAGGAAATGCAAAGTGATGATTGGAACAGAAAAGATATGGGGAATGGAAAACAGGCTATTTGTACGAATAAAGGCAAGGTAAAATAGAGCATACCACAGATATACCCGATTTTACCCCAGTCTTTATGCGATATGTGTATAGGCTATTATTTCAGGATATAAAAAATAAACGCTTACAGTTTAAAGTACAACCATTCTACACATCCTCCCGTTTCGGATGTTTCCATTCCCCCCGGTAAGGACGCTGTAACAGCTTAGTTGCTTCTGCATCTCCTGCTATCTCCCGTTTTTGCGGATCGTACACCAAAGGACGACCTAACTTCATAGACATATTTGCCATAATACAACTGGCGGTAGAAATATGTCCTTGTTCTATGTCTGCCACCGGGCGGCTGTTATTTTCAATAGCATTCAGGAAGTTGAGCAGGTGCTTTCGCGTTGCCGGCGCGGTATGCAATTCAATGCGCGGCTCAGTTACATCTTCCGGATATTTTTCTTTTTCATACACTACATCCTGGTGTATTTTCTGCTCTTTCTGATCAACAGGCACAAAATCGTACTTATATACATCGCCTTTCAAGGTGCCTTTGTCGCCGTATATCTTGAACGCCCAAGGGTAATCAGGATCGGCAGGAGTGCCCCAGGTGCGGTGTTGCCATATACAGTTTAAGTCCTCATACTCGAATAAGGCTGATTGTGTATCGGATATATTAGACTTAGCTTCTTTTTGTACATAAATGCCCCCTGTAGAGCTGATCTTTTTTGGCCAGCCTAAGTCCAGCATCCAGCGAACAGCGTCAAACATATGGATGCACATATCGCCAACGATACCATTACCATATTCCATAAAGGCACGCCACCAGCCTACATGCGGCAACCCGTCGTAAGGGCGTAACGGTGCAGGACCAGTCCACATTTCATAGTCAAGGAACTCCGGCACAGGCTGCGTGGATGGATTTTTATTGTTGCGCATGTGGTAGTAACAACACATTTCTACGTGCGATACTTTGCCCAGCAATCCGGTATCTACTATCTTTTGTTTGGCATCTACCAGGTGGGGTGTACTTCTACGTTGTGTACCTACCTGTACTACACGGTTGTACTTCCGGGCGGCAGCTACCATTGCCTCACCTTCTATCACATCTACGCTGATAGGCTTCTGAACATATACATGCGCGCCTGCTTTCATAGCGTCAATAGCTGTAAGTGCATGCCAATGGTCAGGTGTTCCAATTAACACAACATCTAACTCATTTTCAGCAAGCATTTTCCTGTAATCGTTGTACAATTTAGGCGTCTTACCAGTCTTCAATCTCTGACTTACCATTTTAGCAGCTTCGGCAAGTTGTTTTTTATCTACATCGCATAGCGCCACTACATTTACAGGGGCCACTTGTATCAAACGGAATAGGTCACTTTTCCCATACCAGCCAGTGCCAATTAGTGCTACGCGGTAGGTTTTTGATGGATAAAACATACCCATGCCGGATGCATGGAGTGCTGCTAAAGCAAAAGTGGCAGTAGCGCCTTTTATTAAAGTGCGTCGATTGATGGCAAAATCGTTCATACTGGTATTTTGTTGGTATAGTTAGTAATATAGTGATTGAAGATCGGGAAATATTTATACGGCGTGTGGTGGATATTGAATATTTAATTCCTAAATATTATCAAACGGGCTGACAACACTATAGTTTATGTCAATCCTGCCGTAATTGCTTTCATTTTTTCCAATGCGGTCTTTGTAACTGTAAGCGCATCTTGGCTGTAATAATGCTTATTGAATACTTCTGTTGAAAGAACCAATGGCTGGTCCTGCCTGTGTAGTATCTGCAAAATACGCTTTATAGGTGCCACACCATCTCCGGCATATATTCTATCTGCATCTGTAATATTGGTTGCGGCTAAATTGGCGGGATAGTCATTCATGTGCAAAATGTCAACAGCAGAAGGGCTGACCATGTGAAATGTATCTAAAGGAGTACCACCTTTATATAAATGAAACACATCCAACAACACCCTCGCAGCAGGATGACCGGTTTGCATAGCCACATACATTACTTCATTTGCCCGGCTCAGGTTTTTAGAAAAGCCCCACATTTCCAATTGTGGTACCACCCCGTTTGTATCTCCAAGTTCAAGTATGGCGCGGTACCGTTCGGCCGCTTTGTTTAAATCCAGCCCTGTTGTATCCGTAGCACCCACAGGTGGTGCTGCGGTGCGTTTGCAGCCAATCTGCGCTAGCATATCCATCTCCCGCTTCATTTGCTCTATCCCTTTTTGCCGGGTAGTATCGTCATCCACAATCCATTGGGCAAAGCCTATACAATTCTCTACAGTTATTCCAAAATCGTTCAGGCGTTTCCTTGCATCACTGAGTGTACCGCCTTTATCAAGATAGCCCTGTAGGGAATCTATCCATATTTCTACCGAGAGGAATCCTCCCTTGGAGGCAGTTTCTAGTTCTTTTACAAAGCCAAGGTTATGACCTCGTATGGTAGCCATGTTTAAGCAATACTTAAATGAAGAACTAGCTAATGGTGCCTTTGTATTGTTTGACTTACCTAAGCGAGGTAGCATAGTTGCTCCTGCTGATGCTCCGAATAAATGCAAGATTTTACGACGAGTGATTGATTCTGACATGGCAATTAAATAGGTGCGTTCAAAATAAAACTATTTAATGCGTAAGGCGAAAAGAAGTTGTAAGAAAAATTTGCATTCCAATGAACTATACATCTGTTCCCATCATTAAAGTATCATGTAGAATGTCCATACAGTTGCACTGTCATTGCTTATAAAAAATTTTATTCCCTTTAGTGTTGTGAATAAAAAATAATCTACTTTTATTGTACGATTTATGGCTGACCATCCAATATGATCGTAACGATCATTAGCCTGGTGCATCTTTCTTCCTTTTCAATTTCTTTTCTGTGCAATAGTGTTTTGTGTGCTATTAATTTTTCTTGAGAAAATGATATGCTGGAAAGGTTGTTTGCTGTTGTAAATAACCTTCAAAATGGGTTCTGAAGCTTAGGTATTTTGAAATGATATTTCAAAATATGGCTATGTAGTATTTATTCTATACCAATGGTCATGCATGTTTTAGATAACATTATCACCAACACCCATACATATGAAAAAAACACCTACTCTTTTCAGATTAGCTATTGTTTTTATGTTTATCATCTTTATATCTGGAGCCATAACGGCACAGGATGTACAAGATAGCCAGAAAGCGTTGGCATTAGTAAAAAAGAATGCTGCCGCTATTGGACTCTCTGATAACAATATAGCTAACTCCCGTGTTGCAAACACGTATGTTGATGAATTATCAGGCGCTACATTGGTTTATCTTCAGCAAACCTATAAGGGGATTGATGTAGATAAAGCTATACAAGTGCTTGCTTTTAAAAACGGCGTATTGGTTTCATCTGCCGGTTCCCGCATCAATGTAGAGCGCTCCGCCATAGCACTATCACCCGATCAGCAAAAAAAAGCGGCAACACCAGCCGTAACTGCTGAAGCGGCAATCCGCTTTGCAGCACAGCATTTAAAACTTATGGCTCCTGTTATCAATGTCAGGCCTGCCATTGGTCAGGATTTTTCTAAGGTAACCAGTTTTGGAGATATTGGTATTGCTAAAGAGAATGTAACAGCCCGGTTAGTCTGGATACCTCAAAAAACCTTTGAGCGGGTAAAACTCTCATGGGAGGTAAATATTTCCCCCAGGGGTACACCAGATAGCTGGCGGGTGATCGTAGACGCCGGTTCTGGCAATATAATAAAAAAAGAAAACTATACGGTACACGACGATTGGAGCAGCAAGGATGGTAAAAAACACCTCAGGATTGGTATGGCAGGTGGCAATAACCTCCAGGCTAACGATCCTTCTAACCAAAGGTTGTTTAATAATTTTTCATCTGCTTCCTATCGTGTAATACCATATCCCGCAGAAGCGCCAATCTTTCCAAATGGTAGTCCTACGCTGGTAACAAATCCATGGAAATTATCTCCTCCCAATAGCGGCGCTACTCCATTTATATGGAATGATGATGGTCTTAAGAAATATACCAATACGCGTGGTAATAATGTATTGGCACAGGAGGACTTGGAAGCGGATGATGGCAATAACGGAAGAAAAGCAGTAGGTACTGTTAGAAATAATCACCTTTACCTCGACTTCAATCCTGATTTTAGCAAGCCGCCTACTGACCGTACCAACCAGAACTTTGCAATTACCAATTTATTTTATTGGAACAATATCATGCACGACCTGTCTTATCAATATGGCTTTGATGAGAAATCCGGAAACTTTCAGCAAAATAATATAGGAAGAGGCGGTAAAGGAAGAGATTTGGTGCGTGCGGATGCACAGGATGGAAGTGGGCTTAATAACGCCAATTTTTTTACACCACCTGATGGAGAAAGCCCAAGAATGCAGATGTATTTATTTGTTGGTTCCCCACTAACCGAAATAAATTCACCAGCATCTATAGCCGGGAGGATTGCATCAGTTGAAGGTGCTATGAGTCCTAATAATTTACTGGCTAATGTTGGTCCGGTAACGGCAGATGTAGTCCTCTACAACGAAGCAACAGACACACTTCATGTTGGTTGCGATCCCGCCAGCAACAGCAGCGCATTACAAGGCAAAATAGCATTAATAAGCAGGGGCGGCTGCAATTTTACTGTTAAAGTATTAAATGCCCAGAATGCCGGTGCGGCAGCAGTGATAGTATACGATAACATACCCGGCGAAGCTCCTCTAATTATGTCTGGTAATGATTCCTCTATTGTTACTCCTGCTGTAATGATAAGCTACGAGAATGGTATGAAAATAAAAGGTGTACTGGAATCCGGAACGGCTGTAAATATCACACTTTCGTATGCACCGGAGGATGGAGATTTAGATAATGGAATCATCTGCCACGAGTATGGACATGGAATCTCTAACAGGCTTACAGGCGGACCTGCTAATGTTGTCTGCTTGCAGAATGCAGAAGAAATGGGCGAAGGATGGAGTGATTACTTTGCATTAATGACTACTACCGACTGGAAAAATGCCGGCGTAAATGACGGATATAAGGCTAGAGGGATGGGAACGTACGTATTAAATCAACCAACAGACGGGCCCGGTATACGAACTTATCCTTATTCGGTAGATATGAGTATCAATCCACACACCTATGCAAACGTTGCAGTTTTTGGCGAGGTGCATTACATTGGTGAAATATGGGCAAGTGCTTTGTGGGATATGACCTGGTTTATTATAGAACAGGATGGTATCAATAAAGACATATTTAATGCAAAAGGAGAAGGTGGTAACACCGTTGCCTATAAGCTTGTAATGACAGGAATGAAACTTCAGCCTTGTAGTCCGGGCTTTATTGATGGTCGTGATGCTATTTTAAAAGCTGATACTTTACTGTACAATGGTAAATATAGTTGCCAGATATGGAAAGCCTTTGCACGCAGGGGTATGGGCATTAGTGCATCACAGGGAAGCTCATTTATAACCGGTGACGAAGTGGTGGACTTTAACCAGGGTGCAATATTCATTACTAAGCATGGCAATAAAACCACATCTCCGGGTAGTGATTTGGAATATACGATTGGGCTCAATGCAAAAACAGTATGTAGCGGCACTATAAGCCCTAACTACTCCGTTACGGATTCACTGCCGGGTAATGTAACTTATGTAAGTAGCGATGGAACTTATGACCCATCCAACAGAACAGTAACCTTTAGCAATATAAATATGAATGGCGGTGATAGTCTTAACTATCACATTAAAGTTAAAGTGGATAATACACCTGCTTTCCCCGATTCTGTTTACTTGAACGACCCGGCAAATACACACACTATAACCGACAAGTGGGTAGTAAACAGTGGTGATAAGCTAGGCTGGACTACGCTGTTCGACTTCTATTACTATTCAAATGATGATTCATTAAAAGATGCCACAAGCCTTACTACGGCGCAGGAATTCGATATTCCAGGCACTGCAACCACCTTTAGGTTCTGGAACGAGATATATGGGGATGATTTTAAGAATGGAGGGGTAGTAGAAATTACCACAGATGGAGGAAAAACATGGCAAGATGCAGGACCTTATATGTCTGGCTTTGTTTATAACGAAACTATTACCGGAAATTCTATACTAAATGGAAGAAGGGCATTCTCTGGTTTGGGATACATTGGCTATACAAACATAGACCTTAGCTCATTTGCAGGCAAAAAAGTTAAGTTGCGTTTCGTGTATGCAACCAGTGATAGTAGTTTCGCTGTACCTGATGGTGGTACCGGGTGGGTAGTAAACGAAATTTCACTTTCAGCGTCTGCTTCAGTTACCAATACAGCTAAGTTGTTTAATATGAACAATGACCTGAAAGGAATTTCAACGGTAGTAACTAAGATTGAAGGTGATACTACGAAAAACTTTATTGCTGTAAAACGCAATGATGCGGAAGCCTTACTTACATGGCAAAAATCAGGTGAATTGATTGGCTCATACAAGGTAGAAAGGAGCGATGACAAAGGCCTTACCTTTAAAGAAATTGGCACCGTTAATACCAAGGGTAATAAAGTAGGTACTCAATCCTACAATTTTGTAGACGCCTCACCTGCAGAAGGCACAAACCTGTATCGCATTCATCATGTAAGTGGCAATAAAACGGTTGATTATACCGAGGTAAAAGCGCTTACTTTCAATAATGCAAGAGGCATACAAATATCTCCTAATCCGGCAAGAGACAGAATCCAGGTGTATATACCCGGAAACAGTAAGAACGCTACATTGCAGCTTACCGATGGGCTGGGTAAAAATATAAAAACCTATAAAGCATCCGGTCAAAGCATACAGTTGAACTTACCAGCTCTTTCTGCTGGTGTGTACTACCTGAATGTAACGAAATCGGATGGCACAATAAGCAGGCATAAGGTTGTAATAGAATAAGCCAGGTTTTTTTAATAGTTCTGGAGGAAAACAAAAACCACATGACTTGATTGTTCATGTGGTTTTTGTTTTTAATATCAGGCAGAATATTCATCGGCTATACACGCTAATTTGTCGAAAAGGTTTAATGGTGTGTTCAGCTAATAGTAGCTTAGTACTATCAAAACTTGCTTAAAATGGAATTTGATAATGACCGCCCCGTAAAACCCCTGTATAAGCCGGAAATATATTACTGGATAGCAGTAAGCCTATCATATCCGTTTATAAACTTTGTGTCTTTCTTTTTCAGGGATGTCCGTTTCCTGCCCTTGCTCCTTTTGGCTAGCGTTGTCCTGTTCCCCTTTTATTTTTTATATGCAAGAGCAGTAGTACCGGCGTTTTTGTTTACCAGGCGCTACACTTTGTTTAGCATCATCAGCATTGGGCTATATATTGCTGTTATATCATTTTTAATGTTTGTGTATTCCTTTGTGCATTTGGATGAAAGTTTTTTTCCGTTTTCCCGCTCCATGCAGGCTTACTTTACCCTTTCTACAGCAACTGTTTTACGCGAAAGTTTATGGTTTTTAGTAAATATGGTTTTTGCAACAAGCATCGCATTTATTAAAAATAATGCTGATGAAAAAGAAATTATTGCATCATTGGAGAAAGAAAATGCAAATATTAAAGTAAAGTATTTGCGTTCACAGCTAAATCCCCATTTCTTTTTTAATACCCTCAATAGCATTTATTCCTTAAGCCTGCAGAAATCCGATAAAACGCCGGAAGTGGTAATAAAACTCGCCGACCTGATGCGGTACATGATTTATGATTGCGATAAAGAAAAAATCCCCTTAGATAAGGAAATAGAATTCATCAGGAATTATATAGACATAGAGAAAATAAGGTATAAAGCAGACGTACGCTTTTCAGTGGAAGGCGAAACCGATGGAATTATGATTGAACCATTTCTGTTTATTTCCTTTATAGAAAATGGATTCAAGCATGCCTTTGATACAGCATACAACGATGCGTTTATTTATGTAACCATCAAAATAGCTCACGAGCAAATTGTATTGAATGTCATTAACAATACAAGCGCCGACATTGCCACACAGGCAAAGCGAATACCAATAGGCACCGGCATCAGGAACAGTAAGAGCCTGCTCGAAATGGTTTACCCCGATTCCTACTCCCTGGATATCATACAAACAGATAAAGTTGAAAAAAGGCAAAGTGCTTTAAGGATGAAACATGCCAAGGAGCGCCTGGAAGTTTTGTATCCCGATTCTCACACATTGGACGTAATTTTAAGCAGAAATGCATTTACGGTATCACTAATATTAAAAACAGACCAGCTTGATAAAGTGCATAATAGTTGAAGATGAAGAACTAGCTCAAAATGTATTACAAAGTCATTTGCAAAAGATGGACAAGTTTGAGTTGGTAAGTGTATGCAATAATGCACTGGAAGCTAGGGCGGTATTGAACAGTCAGGACATAGATCTCATGTTTCTAGATATTCAACTTCCGGGCATGACCGGTCTGCACTTCCTTCGCACCCTGCAAAATCCGCCGCAGGTTATCCTTACTACCGCTTACGCCGATTATGCGGTGGAGAGTTATGAATTCAATGTTATTGATTATTTGCTCAAACCTATTTCGTTCGAACGCTTTTGCAAGGCTGTTAATAAAGTAATGGATGGCAAATTAGGTGTACCACCTGCCAAAGAGAAGGAAAGTTCTCCTGTCGATCACATCTTCGTAAAAAGCAATAGTAAGTTTATAAAGATCAATTTCTCTGAGATTACTTACATCGAAGGAATGAAGGATTATCTTAAGATTCATACCCGTGAATACAAACTGGTAACACTCCAAACAATGAATGATATGGAGAAAATACTACCCGCCAGGCAGTTTATACGGGTACATAAATCGTATATTGTTGCCCTGGCCCATATCAAAAGTATTTATGGTAATAGTATTGAAATAGGCACAGAAACACTCCCGATCGGCATCAGTTACAAAGAAAAAGTAATGGAACTAATCAATAAACAATATTTATATTGACGTAAATAAGGGGAGGGGGAGAGCTGACCATAGGTGTTCGAAACCTGTAAAACTGTAAGACTGTAGCGCTTCATCGCGATCCGCCAACCGGCGGAAAAGCCTGCCCGGCGACAGACGGGCAATCTGTGGATAGTAAAAGATCAAAATAAGCCATTCAATCTACATCGATAGCTTAGAAGAAATAATTACTCCCATAATTAGTGGAAGAAACAGTGACTACTTTAAGCTGCCATCAACGATAAAGTCAAGGTTTCAAACACCTACGGTGATGACCTTTCCCCTTTCCGTTTACTCTAACCACAACTTCCACTGTTCAAAGTCTATACTCACTATCATATACCACACTATGCCACACACTTCCCATCCAAGTGATAAACCATCCCTTTCCGTTTTACCTAACTACCATCTCCGCTGCCCACCTCCCGATGCCGAAGGCAACCTCAAACACCTAAGATGTATCTACATCATCGACTAGCCCTGTAGTTAGCCCAACAGTACTTCACCTGCAAGCAATGCACCTTAGGAAATGTGGAGGCGTTGGCTCCCGCCATCGGCGGGACGGAGCGATTCGGGTTGTCCTTGAACTTTTTTGTAACTTTTTTCTTTCAAGAGAAAAAAGTTAGACAAGAAGTCTGTATAGAAATTTGAATATGAATTAGTTGCAAGCTACACAGCACCCAAAAACGCTTTTACCCTCCCCCAAACACATGTACATTACAACGCAATAATTCATCCCTCATTTTTCATAAATCATACAACATCTTTTATCAATAAATATCTGTGTTTATCTGTGCTATCTATGAGCAACCTTCCCGAGCTATAGCTAAGTTACAGCTAACATACAGCTAATGTATAGCTACCATACACATAATAAACCCAAGGGGAACGCCTCATATACCTAAGGGTAACCCGGTACTCCATCCGTACCCCATTCATATATTAGTCATACTACAACCCAACCATCGCCTGCCAAAGGGGTGATAAAACCGGTACTAAATAGGTATATAACCCGTACTTGTCCCGTACTT
>Ga0181466_1000189_pt1 | contig 21823 bp, 21 predicted proteins | sample InSIn4gowninarea_FD_119078 | JGI IMG/M metagenome (GOLD analysis project Ga0181466, IMG submission 119078) | Clean room microbial communities from NASA Spacecraft Assembly Facility at Jet Propulsion Laboratory, Pasadena, California, USA -... ... | reverse complement strand
CGTACCTTCTTTCTTGGATTGCTCCATCAGCTTGTCCATCATCTCCATATCACTAAGTTGCCTAGGCGCTTCGGGCGGCGGAGGAGGTGGAGGTGGAGGAGGTTGGCTCATCACCTTGACGAGCAAGGCAAAACCGAGGATACTCGCGAGGACTTTGACAATGAGCCGCAGACGCGGCATGCATATCTGCCATTTTGACGGTTTCTTCCAGAACTCGTGTTTGGCTGGTGTCCAACTCGGAGGAGGTGTTTCTGGTTCAGGAGGATCTTGAAGCAAGCCCATTTCGGAGCGACTGCCACTGATGGTAAGTCTGCGTGTCATCGAGAGCAAATGCTGAAGAGTCTGCGGTGGTGGTGTACGTGTCGATGGCGTGATTTGAACGAGTGACTTGTGTAGGGGAGGGGAGCGGTTGACGTGGCTTCCCAGTTGTGGTTTTTGTTTACCGCCGTGGTATTAAGGTTGATGGCAGCAGGCCGGCGCAAGAAGGTACGGGGAAGCGAGCAAACAATGAGATGGCTTCATGCAACTTCAAATTGCGAATTTCGAGGCAGGGGGTAGCGACTGGCGTAGTTGTAGGTGGATGGCGACTGTTGTAGTAGTTGTACTTGCACAGGCGCAACCAGCTCCGACAAAGCGAATGATTGTCGGAAGCGAAGGGCAGGAACGAGAGGCGGAGGGAGGATTGACGGGAGGAGAGGAGGTGGGTTTGATATGAAGTTGTTGCGATTGAAGAGGCCGGCAAAAGAAGTTGAGGAAGATCATATCATGTATTATTATCTGCACTACTGCAGCCATCACCTTGGGCTTGTGGCATTGGCTGGGGCTGTAAGGCCAGTACTCTAGAGGACAATACCCTATCCACTAGTGGACGGGCGGCGGCGAAAAAAGCATTTTGGAAAACCAGGATTGTCTGTTAGGCATGCCCACAATTGGCTAGGTATGCTCCGACGGCATGTCCAGGGCCCCAACGCAGCGGGCAAGATCTAAACTAAAAGAGATGCACCTACAAGTCTATTGAATCATGAAGTGCGTCCAATGGTGATGGCGCCATCTCTGTTGCCCGCTTGTCTCATATTCATTCATCATCGACGTACCACTCATTCTCCATGCTTCGCTTCCCCAGCCTCGGAGTTTTTCCTTCGTTTCCCATGAGGGCCATCATACAAGATTGCTGCGCATCTACCAAGTTGGATTGACTTCGCGCCGCTGTCGTTATTTATATTCACCAGGACCGCAAATTGTCAATATAACCTGGCAGCACAAACTCTCCTTCGGACATTTAAACTTGTCGAGACTTACATAGCAGTTGAAAAAGCTTCATTAGCTTAACCTGAAACCGGGCTGGCGGTGGAGCTACATTATGCAAGAGAGAACCTTAAAACTCCTCCATGAACGGCCACTCTGCTGGCTGCATACTGAATGCAAGGATATTGTTCGACGGCTGCAAGATAGACTGCTGGTTAGACTCCTGGCAGGTAGGATTTCGTCCAACCGAGGGAGGGTTGGCGGTTGTTTCTATCCGAGTCTGGCGGGAAAACACCACACCAGGTAATGGCAGATCAGAAAGCCATCACAGCCATCACAACATCACAAAAAGCTTCATAGCGTTTAAGAAGGAGCCGCGTAATCCCTTTTGTTGAGAATGACGTCTTCCCGATATCCTCCCCACCAATGCTACCTACTACGTATGGAAATACACACGGCTTGCTTGCCGGTCGTAAACACCATGACCTTGATGACACCTACAGGTGACACCCCTCAGTCCTATCACTCCTATCTACCACCCCATGTACACCCATACACGCCTTGATCTGCACTATCTACAGGCATGTGGATAATGCAATAGTTTCACAGACTGTTTGATCTACCATCCTCTTCACCATTCATACTCCGCTCCAACCAGCTTGCACAAGGTATCCGCTTCAACCGCCTCGGCCTGTCCTCGTGGGATGGCAAAGTCGATGTTTCTACCTTCCGCTTTCTCTCGCTCTGCATGTTGGACTAACAACTCCCGCACTTTATCAAGATACCATTTGACCGCATGTTCTATATACAGCCCCGGATTTGTCAGTCCTACCGGCGATTTTATCCAACCAAGACAAGTGGATAGAGATAGGAGTTTGTGAACTTACCTTCAACGGAGTGCAACCTCCCTACGCCCAGAACCCCGGTCTTGAATCCCTTTTGCGCATTCACCGCCAGCTCGACGTCCTCGGTCTCGACGAATCGCCAGTAGGCAATGTCGTGATTCATCCAATGATCATACTCCGCGCTTGGCTTTTGCATACTCGATCTCCGATAGGTCTCGCTATCGTAGGACGTCTCTAATGCACCAGTGGCGTTGAATCTTCCTATAAACAGCAGATTGTCGCTGAATGTCACGACTCCGAGCGGATATAACCATGTAATCTATCACATGTGTCAGTCTCTCAAATCGTACATGAAGCGCATCGGATACTTACGTATGCTTCGGACAACCCTTCTCTCTTGGGCGGCAAAAAATGTCGAGAGGCTCCGATACCCTGCCGCAAATAATACTGATCAAGGGCAAAGTCTTTAGGTAGAGTTGTTGGGTGGCCAGTCTGACAATGGTAACACTCCTGCATGAAGCATCATTGGCAATCAGGTCCCCTCTGTCTGTTTGGAATATCACTCACCTGGAACCCATCGACAAAAGTCTTCCAATTGAACTCAGTCCCAGCAACCGAACTGTTCCAGGTGTGGTCATACTCCCAGCCATCATTGGGAAATAAGGCAAATTCATTACCAATCTCCTTTCCAGTCTGTGACTGTGGGAGAGGCTCGAAGTCATCGCCAAACTGCTCCTCAAAGCTCACCGCGGGAGTGTCTCTCGAGTCAAAATTCACGAAGATAAATCCTTGAGGCGTGATATGTGTATGAATCTTGAAAAGTGAATGTGCCTTCGGGTCAAAGTCAGGCAGGTTGGTGTATTCCCTCGCTTTATGCAATTCTCCTGTGGGTAGGTACGACCTGGAAGGTTCAGCAAGAACGAAGTCCCCCTGAGGTGGATCAAGTTATCCTCACCAGCCATGAAATCGACATGCCAACACGGTGCTCGATCCGCTCGTCTTCTGCGTGACGGGATGGCCCCGATGTCGACAAATATTGTGGAAAGCATTGATATTCCCATCCTTGTCCCTTATCAAGAAAAAGTTCCAGCCGAACATCTGATCACTTTCAGCGACACAGGACACGAACCAGTGTGAACGGGACACACCTCCATGGTCAAGTAATCCCCAGTTTTCTGGAACCGGGCGGTAAAGCTCGCAACATGCCACAACTACAAGACAGACTCGTCAGTCTCGAATCTGACTACTGTTGCGGCCCAAGTTTGTTCTTGGCCCGATTGCAATGATAACGACACCTACCGTCGAGAACAGAGCTCTTTTCTCAAGCTGAAAGATCTTCTCGTCACGGTAATACCTCGAAGGGACGAGATCATGCGTCTTCCTTCCCAGATCTATTGCGGTCAGGTTCTTGTCCCTTCCCTTCTGCAGATACCCGCCATTGGCGAGGAAGTGGGTGCTGTCGACCGTCGTCATTGTGAAAGTTGGTCTAGAATTGTTCTTACCAAGCACTTCAGAACAAGAGTTCAAGAGCAGACAGTCAGTGCCTCTGTATGTATATGTTGATAATCCCCTCGTCACGATAGGAACGCCTCTCTCAAGCGGAGAACACCGTCTAAGGGTAGGTTTACTGCATTCGGGTTCGTCTCGTTCTAGGCTCTAGTCATCGGCCTCGACGACGAATAATTTGCCTGCGAGCCTTTAGTCCCTATCCAAGGATCAAGCAGTCCTGATAGGAGGTGAGAAGATTGCAAGGGCTGCTCGTTTGCCTGATCGCCTACTCGACGCCATGAATGACACCCTCACGACCAAGTACCGCGCAGTTGGTGCCATCAAGATCCTGCCATGCCTTGCTAGCCGAGTGCGCATGTGATCCTGCAAACAGCGTTGATGGTACGGATGTTATTATACTCTCGAAAGAATGATGTGGAAAGAATGATGTGGAAGTCACGATAGGAGATTTAATTGATGTGATAACGAGCTATGCGTCGCCTATTCTTAACCAACCATAACAATTAACGTCCTCGGCCTTTATCTCGAGTCCGCTCACCATCAGTACGAGAACGCATCACCAACATTTCGTCTCATCCGCTGCTTGACCTCCTCGCTAGTCAAGGGAGTCTTGCTCCTCGCTCTGAATAATCGCTTTACGCGACTCTGATGGTGCGACAGCATCTGCTGTATGTCCTCGGGTTCACCCTCCGACACTAAACCCGGAGGCGACCGCGCCCAACCAGTAGTTTCGATGCTGCTTCGCGGCGTAGAGAATTCTGGAGGAGGTGAAATCGGAGAAATGGTTGGCGGTGTGCTCAAGTCTGAACTGTCTACCGATGAATGACTATGCGGTCGTGCTTGACGGACAGGGGCCCGGGTTACTTCTCGACCGATCGGTGACCTGGGCTTGGGAGGCGAGACAGGGAATGCGCCTGGTGTTCGTGGAAGGGCGTCACGGTCCTCGAAGTATATCGCCGGCACCCTGGGAACAGGAGGTATGTTCTGGGGTTCGGCGACTTGCAGGCCTTCCATGCTTGGCACGGACCGCGGCCGGCGGATTTGTAGACTTCCTGGAACAGGTACCGGCTTTCGCTGGTGCAGTTGTGCGGGAGGAAGAGGCAGTGGTACATCAGAGCGCCTTGTAGGACGTCTCAGCTGTGAATCATCGGAGTAAGCTTGCTGGCTGTTTCTGGGCAGTGAGAGTTTCTCGGGGGTTTGGTGAGGCCGAGAAATACTCGACGGACCAGCCTGAGGCTCAATTGATCCTGCCATCCATGTCCACGCACTATTGGCTCGAAGTGGATCTGACCATGGAGCCTGTACGTCAATCTCAAAGGCCGGCGATGTAGGAGTCTGTGGTGCCATGTTGTAGACTGAGAGTTTCGCCGTCTCCGCTCCCACGGCAAGCGAAGGAGCGGAAGACTCAGGAGACACTATTGCTGGTGACGACGCCAAAGTCTCTTGGCTCACTATCGTCCCGGTTTCCTGCGAACTTGAGAATGGCATCCCTTCCGGAAGACCGGGACCGATGCCTGCAGCAGCATCTTCAGTAAGTCCAATGGGGTCGGCGCCAGCATCGACTGCTTCGATCATCAGACGATTGTTCGCAGAGAGCATGTTCTGGCGCCGTTTGGTGATGAGTTCGAACCAGGCACGCTCTGCAGCTACCACCGCTACTTGAGCTTCCAGCTCACGCAGGTATCTGTGCCCGATTCTGGCCATTTTCTCGTCGTCCGATCGGTTCAGGACACTCAACTCCATGGCGGCATTGGCTTTCAGCGCGTCCGCCTCAGACCTATGCTTTGTGATGAGCTCTTGATACTTCTCATCGCGCTGCTTTTTGAATTTCTCTTGCAACCGTCGTTCTCTTGCATCTTTGTCGTTCTTCCCGTGAAGGTGCATGTGGATGTCCAGGAATAAATCGTCCTCGAGCTCGTCTTGCTCCGCGGTGAAGACATCTATATCGGATCTGTGCTTGCGCTCAACAAGGACGGTTCTTTTGTTGATGTTGGACTCCATTGTGGTCTGAAGATCTTGGTTCTGCTTTTGCTGCATAGTGATCTGCTCATCCCGTTGTTGCGAGAAGCGCCGTTCTCCTCGCAGATGTCTGTTGTCCAGCATCTGTTGTTGTGCATGAACGAGGTTGTCCAACGTGTTTTGCAGGTCATTGCAAGCTTCCGCGACGGAAATTCGTAGCATTTCTTGGTATTCGCGCTCCAGTCGCTCCGCCTCCTGTCTCCATGCTGCTTCCTGGATCACGCGCTCCTCTTCCAGTCGCGCCAGTTGGGCCTCGATCTCTTCTTGCTCCTGCTGTTGTCGTCGACGTTCTTCTGCTTCCTGTCTTTCAACAGCTTCAACATCAGCAATTGCTCGGGCAATCTCCGCAGCCTCATCGTCGAGGGTGGCCTGTCTTTCTCCCCTCCGACGCGCCAGATCTGCTTGCCGGTTGGCTTCGTCGAACTCGGTACAGTGACAAGTACGCCACTTCACGCCGCATACGTAGCAGAATTGAGCACCACATTTACAGGTCATATGTCGGCAACCAGTAGAACGCTGATAGTGATTAGTACTGTTTGATCAAAATAAAGATGCACATCCTACCTCAACCATTGTTCGGCATTTGTAACAGCGTCGCCAACCTTCTGACTCAGCAAGAGACATCGTTGCTTCCATGCCATAATCTTGAGGGCAGTCAGAGGATCTATCGTGAGCTTGGCCTCGACAGATGCTGCATATGGCACATGCGCAATGTGGACATTTCTGGTTGCTGTTGCGATTCCGGTGTGGCTTCGTAGGTGGGATCCACTTCAGACACTTTGCATTCGGACAGTACCAGCGTTCTTGCGGAGGGATAGAATACTCTGCAGCCTTCTCTTTATAAGTCTCCCTTTGTTTGACGCTCAACGGAAGTAGGGCGGTCTTTAGAGGAATTTCCGTAAGACAACATTTTGGAGGGAAACTCGATTCGTTCTGGAGGGCTGTCGTGACCAATGTTGTCAAGCAGGGCTTGCAATAAGAGTGAGTGCACGCCAGCTTCGCAGTATCGGGTTTGACGAATTCGTCAAAGCAGCTGGTACACTCCACCAGAGGCACCTTCTTTGGGATGGCAGCTGGCGATCGGTCTTTTTCGGCTTTCTGTTTGAGGGTTGCAATGAGGTCAAGAGTGGATGAGAGGATGCCATTCATGGGAAAACGTGATTTGAAGGAGGTTTTGTGTCCGCTGGATGAAGTCGAAGGTGCAGGCGTGGAATGTACACTGCGCGACTCTGGGTCTGCTTCGCGCACGGTAAGCTTGGATGCGTTGGGCGACGACGCTGGAGTCGTAATGTTCTGTCGATGGCATGTTTCATCACTTGCAACTTGTTCTGAAGGACCTGGCTCAGATCCTGTCTCAGTGGTGAGTGGTGTCCTGGTTGCAACTGGACGGCCAATGAGTGTTAGCGACCATACGAGAATCTGCTTGAGCTTTTCGGGCAAAGCATCGTATTCCTCGAACGTTTGCAGTTCTGCCGGTATTGGATAGCGTGACCAGTCATCGTGAGGCTCGAGGTCTGGCCTCGATATCTTGAACGCTTCCCAACTTCCGCTGGGTACCGCTTGCTTCTTGACAGGAGATTTGTTGGTGTTAGCTGACATTGACGTGCCAAAACCATGAGTAGGGGCGTAGTTAGGTGGTGATACAAAGCTGGACGTCTTCACGAAATCAAGTCTTCAGATATACATGGGATCTGCCCACGATATGGTGAGAGACGTCGACTAACACAAGATCGAGGCAGTGTCTGATCAACAAGTCGAGAGGGCCATGTTCTCTTGGCCATGAACAAACCTCTCAGGTACTGCCTTCAATTCAAACTTCAGTTGGATCATGGCACAGCACCATATTTGGGTCACGAGGCATACTGGGAGGGGAGCATGGGAAGTTCGCGTCAGAAAGAGTACCAAAGATCGCCTGATCCTGCGGGACATTAGAGCTATTGCTTGGTTCGTGAAGCTTGCTGGCGTGCTAAGAAATAGCAAAAGGCAATGAAACGGACGAAGCGTCTTCTCAGGCGTTGGGCGTGCGACCGGTTTCGATTGTCTGTTTCGACTGGAAAATGCGCCTTGCCCAGCTTTGTTAGTGTTTTAGACGCCCTTTCGCGGCTGTGCAGGCATGCGCCTTGACATATACAATTCCCAAAGCCGCAGCCAAGGCTACAATACGGAAATGATGGTACGACAAAGCAAAGTCGCGGACGCCATGAAACCATCAGCGGGCACGTGGGGTTCACCTTTGTCGCGACAGGATTTATCGTGATGGTGGAGGTAGGAAAGGTGCAAGAGGGATTTGGGCAGATCGGCACTGACCTATGGCAGAGTCTATGACCAGAGAACGCATTTTCCTGTTCCGTGGCCCTGCGTATTGCAGCCCATTGATATCCAGGGAGATGGGCAGCAAATGTTATCGAGAACATCTAACAGGCTTGCGCAAAACGCGGAATAAGGTTGCAAACTCATGTTCACCTAAGAAATCAGCTTCAGTGCAGCGGGCTTTTGCAGTTGTAGGCGCGACCACAGTAGGAAAGCAAGCGCAAAAGGAATCGCAGATCCTGATCAAACTTGAAAAAGTTTCATTGAGTCTTCGCTGCCAGAATCATGCAGTAGAACTCGTCTCGACATGCTGCATCTGCAACGAGACAGCCAGATCGCCCACGCCCCCTGCTTCGTAGATGGTTCGTGGCATGACTTGGCTCTCTTCGCCGCCAGCACATTTCCCATCCCGACAGATAGATGCTGGCAAGAGAATCCTTTTAATGCTCCCCGATTGACGCCGATCTTTTTGCGACTAAATTTACTCGTCATCCTCCTCCTCCTCGCCCTCGATGGCAGTTTGGGCAATTCGGTCTAGATCTCGCATGCCGGATTGGGTGATTCTTCGGCCTCCCTTTCCAGCACCCTCCTCATCTTCGTCAGCCTTCTCCAGGATTCCAAGCTTCTCCAGGGCCTGCATGGCTTTTCGGTCAACAGAGCCGGAGGCATCAACGTGGTGCGAGGGTCTCGAGCCCCGGTTCTTTGTGCTACCGTGAACTTTTCGGAGGCGGCCTACACCGACGGACTTTCGGAGGTAGACATGTCGGGCAACAGCAGCGGCTCTGACGTAGAACCAGTCGGCGGATTGAGGAGGCAGTTCGTTGGAGTGTGATGTCTTGACGGTATCAACCCAACCTGTTATGAATGCAATGTCAGTCCAAAATGTCCACGACCTTCCACTTTTTGCGCGAGGACTTCTATCTAACGAATAGAGCGTTCCAACGCAGCGCTGATCGAGTCGAAAAGAAAGGGTGATCTGGCAATTGATGGTGGTCTAACCTGGTATTTGGAGCTTTCCCTGTCTCTTCAAGAAGTCTGCGTAGGCATTGATGAACTTTTGAGCCTATTTGTCCAATCATCGTCAGCATATATTTTCATCTTGCCAGCAAAGCATTGCTGATGTTGGCCCTTCGTAAAATCCTCCTCTTCCTCGTGGCCGGATCGTTGGTCTTTCGCAGGCGGGAATTGGGTGCACTCACATCGACATCGCGAACGGTAACGCCACCCATGATTGCGGTTTTTGGAGACGGGGTCTCTGCAATCAAATTTGTGGTTTAGGTAGAGAGGAATCGTCGAGCTTCGAAAGTGGTGTTGACTGTTGCGATCGCTCATTCAAAGTCGACCCTCGTCAAATTCTCGTTGTGCTCAATGCCAAGCTTATCAGTCTTGGCGTTTATCTAACCGTTGTTTAGCCGACTGACCATGAAAAGCCTCTACTTGAAAGCAGCCGGACTCTCCACCAAGAATTATTACGGGACTTATCATGATAAAAACATAGTCGCCGCAATCTCAGTACAGTGGCGGCAGATGCCCATGGATCGTGAGGATTGCAAGCAGGGAGTGAAGATGTTATCGCTACAAAAGGATCGGAGTGTCTTTGCCTTATCTGACCCTTGCTACTGCAACTTTCACATCAGGTGCAATATCGGAAGAATGCAGTATCCGAAGAAATCGTGGCAACACTCTACAATTCCAATGCCCTAATTGCACAACCGATAGCACCAACATGAAGACTGGCTCGTCTGAAGAGGAAAATTAGCATCGACGGCGGACAGCATCCACCACCACTTACAAGACATTCAAGATCGCCCACCAACGCATAAGCTCAGGCGTTGGATAAATTTCGACAGTGCCGTGTTTGGCACCGACTTTGGCATCGGCCTTTTCTCCCTGAGTCGCTTCGTGTGCACGTCTATGCAGCTCATCATTCGTTCTCTTCATGATCCCGAACGTAAAGGGTACAATGGCAACCGCAAGAACCGCTGCAGTGTAAAACAGCCTCTTCTGGAAGCTGGCCGTGCTCAACGTGTTCCTAGCTGCGTAGATGTAACAAGCTGAAGAGAGTATGGCTGCAACTGGACCTCCCTTGCTACCCAGGCTGTATAACGCGGCCCATTGATGCGCAAGATGCGAAGGCTGGCTGGCTGGTTTTCTCGAAGAAGTCGATGTCGGCGAGTCTTCGTTGGGAGCATTTCCCCGGGGAGGCAACGGTGATGATGGTGAAGGCAGCAACAGCACAGGTATAGTCATGTAGGTGATTGCTAAATTGGCCCCAACAAATATCGCCGAGAAGCCTATACCAAGCGTCCCGGCTAGAGGCCCGCTAACGATGCTGGACTGCGACGCCATTTGCAACTTCTTCGATTCTCGACGGTGTCTTTTGAGAGAATGGAGAGCGGGGCAGGTTGTTTGTGAACTTGATGATTTGAGGTTTGCCTGGCGTCTGGACAGCTGACCCTATAACGGAACGCAACGGGAGAAGTCCAAGAAGCTTCGAATGGTAGGTTAACTACATCTCACGGCAGTAATACCCCGTCGCACAGCACGCCTTACACGTGATGGTCAGCTGGAGCACTTCCCCGGTATAGAATTACTGGCAAGCACAGGTACCAGTACCAGGTTGGTGGAAAGTAAGCCACGCCTTACTTCGTTTCTACTGTGAACGATAGTGTGGCAGATTTCATCGGGATGAGTGTGCTTTGGATATGGACATGACAAGCCTAATCCGAGTAATGAATCTCAAACAGTTGAGATAGAGCGAGTCAGATATCCTATTATGAGCGTCTTCACCTCTCGTCAAAATAGAAGGACAGAGCAGCCATATGCAGACTGGTCAGTAGTCACAAAGACTGAAAGTTTCGCATGTCTACAATATTGAAGTCTGAGGGTTATGAAACACCAAATTTAGTAAGTCGCGCATGTTTTCGAGCAAGCCTCAACCGTGTTTGTGGTGCGTGATATTAAAAGAACGGGTACAACTTCAAGAGTCGTGGGGAATTTGGAGGGATCCTGCTGAAAAGCCTGCAAAGTTGCAAACCTCGCACAGGTAACCTTGTAGGCTCTGGCCTCTTGATGGAGGAGGCTGCACAGCCCTATCGCTGCCCTGAGCGTAAGTCCTTGAATTCCCACTATTCAAAAGCCACCCGATCATACTGCACGGGAATTGGTCAGTTCCAGCTTGTGGTGCTCGTGCAATGGTCCCTTTTCGGCAGGTATAGTAGCACTATTATCTGGTAGCTGTGGAATTGTCCTGATATGCTTCAAACCAGGACGCCAAATACGAGGTACCAAAGATGGACGAGACGAACGGTAGAGATATATTATTTGATCTCCTGCGGACACTCAAGCCTCGTTCCCTTATCAGTCAACAAGTCCATACCGAAACCCTTGCATCCTATATCAGGTCTTTACCATATTCCCGAAGGAAACAACCGCACCCACCTACCTTCTCACGATGCTCGCAATAGAGATCCTCTCAATCATTGAGCTTGTGTTCTTCTTTCCTGCGCTCCTAGCGGCAATTCTCGTTGTCTACAAACATGGCACCGGAAAGCGACTCGGCTGGCGATTCCTGGTCATGATCTGCTTGTTCCGTGTTATTGGAGGCATCTGCGCCATCGTCTGGGCGCATACATCCTCGAACGGCGCACTGATCGCTTACGAGGTCATGAACAGCTTTGGATTGTCTGCCATAATCTACACTGCTCTTGGTCTTCTCCACCGGGTTGAAGATGGAATGGGAGGTCGTGGCGTTTCTTTCAAAGTCTTTCGAGTGCTGGCACTGCCAGGTCTGGCGGGTTTGATCCTCAGTATTGTTGGCGCTACCAACGTCCTCGGCAACTCCTCCAACTCCTCCAGTTTCTCCTCAGGCATGGCTGAGCTCAAGGCTGCTGTCATCCTCTTCCTGACTGTCTATGTGGCCGACATCGTCATCACGGCCCATGCCTTCTTCAACATTACCTATGTCCAGGATGGCGAACACAGACTGCTTTATGCAGTAACAGTCACTTTGCCTTTCATGGCGGTCCGCATCGCCTACTCTCTCCTGTGCGTCTTCCTCAACAAGCACAACATCTTCAGCACCTGGAATACTAGTGCGTTGCCGATTTTGGTTCATGGCCTCATGGGTGTTACGATGGAGGCCATTGTCGTTGTGATTTTCCTCTTTGTTGGGTTTATGACAGCCTCTATCTCGAGGGTTTCAGGATTAGCACCACCGACCACGGATGGCAAGTTATATGCAAAGGCGGAGAGGAAGGTTCGACCACCTCTTTATGATCTTGGTGCTCGAAGTGTTTGAGGGGACGTACTCGTGCTTGACAAGGGGAAGCACATAGTTGTGTATACGAATCACAAAGGTGAATGCTGCGACAGAGGGTTTGAGAATAACAGAGACATACCGTAGCTGTATTTTCGTGAGACAACCTGAATTATGAACTGCATGTCCTCCTCTTACTTGAGTGCCAGATCATAGCGCTCGTCTGGAATACCTGGAGTCCCTGTGCAGTCATCTCCATTATTTCAAGTCAAAGCATTCTTTCGTCAAGAACATGTGATATCTCGGTCTCACCGTTAAATGAAGAAACTGTCTGGCCTGTACTGAATCTCAATATGGCCATCCGTGATTTGAGATCATTTGGGAATTCTTCCACATTCGCCTTGTTACCTTCGATTCTATAATACATCAAGTCCGAGAAGAAGTCGATGAGGATGGTTGGCATAAGAGAGATCAAGACACCTTGGAGGTTTGGCCTCCCGAAACCTGGTGTGGGCCGTTGCTGATTGGCCCAGACGTCACAAAGCAACACCCGCAGTTTGATGGCCAAAAACCCTCCACATATTAAGGACAACTTGTCTGTTCATCACAAGAGCATCTGGCATAGTCCTCTTCGCTCAGCCGCTTCCGCACTGCTAATCACTCCTCACTGGAGGCCGTCAGCATCGATATGGATGTTGTTTTCCACGAAACCTCCACCAAATAGCCACGCACAAAGCCCCTAATATCCTCCTCCCGGAAGCACTGCTCGTCTACTTCGATAATACCCCGGAATCTCTTCTCTCAAGCTACGCGTCCACTTCTTTTCAACGGAGAACACAGTGAGCTAGAGGTCGATTAGTATGTCGCAATATCCGCCTCAACCAGGCGCGCCTGGACAGGATGGGTACGGTCAACAGTCACCCACAGGCGCACCCTACGAGGACTATGAAACAAATGCACCACCTGGAGTCCCTCCTGGTCCTCCTCAAGGGCCAGCTCACGGCGGCAGAAAAAAGCGTGCATATGCTGGACAAGCGTACGAGTTCGGGGCGGGTGCAAATGCAGCTCTTGGAGGTCAGCAACAAGCAGGTGGTGCTCCTGAGGCTGGTGGTGCATATCCAGGCTACTCTACGCAACAAGATGCGGCGGGATACCCTCAGGGAGGCTATCAGCAGAATCCAGTTGCAGCACAGCAGAACGCTACACCAATGTACCCGGGCCAGGAACCAGCTGGATATCAGCCCCCAGCACCTGGGTATCCTGCCGCAGGTGTTGCGGGCGTGACGCAACAATTCAACCAGATGGATATGTCTCAGAAACACCCAGTTGCTGCAGCGCCGCAGCAACAGCAGCAACGTGCTCCGGTGTTGAATCAATTGTATCCCACAGACCTTTCTAACCAACCCTTCAATATTGCGGAGCTTGACTACCCACCTCCACCAGCAATCCTGCCTCCAAATGTAAGTTAGGTCGGAAGTATTTTCAGGACACATCTAACGACCGACTACAGACAAGCGTTACTCCTTCACCATATGCCAATTGCCCGCCGAAATACGTTCGATCGACTTTGAACGCCATCCCGACGACGCATTCTCTCCTGAAAAAATCAAAGCTACCGTTTGCCCTTGTCATCCAGCCATATACCTCATTGCATGATGTGGAAGATCCCGTGCCAGTTGTACCTGATCAGGTCATCTCGCGTTGCAGAAGGTGTCGGTCATATATCAATCCATTTGTCACATTCTTGGATCACGGCCATCGATGGAGGTGTAATATGTGCAATCTGACAAATGATGTTCCGCAAGCATTCGACTGGGACGCGGCTTCCCAGAAAAGCCTTGACAGGTGGCAGAGACCGGACCTAAATCATGCTGTGGTTGAGTTTATCGCTCCTCAGGAATACATGGTCCGACCTCCACAGCCGCTAGTCTACCTTTTCTTGTTGGATGTGAGTTATGCAGCAGTTACTAGTGGACTCCTGGCTACAACAGCAAGATGCATTCGAGAAAGCTTGGATCGGATCCCAAACGCAGACCGACGCACTAGACTTGGCTTTATTGCAGTGGATTCCAGTCTACATTTCTTCAATATCCCCCGAGATGGTACCGAAAACGCCCAAACAAGTATGCTTGTTGTGAGCGATCTGGAAGAAGCGTTCTTACCTACGCCTGCGGATTTGCTCGTCACCATGTCAGAGTGCCGGGAGAATATCGAGAACTTCCTGGATAAGCTACAAGAAATGTTCCAGAACACTCAAAATGGGGCCTCCGCAATGGGCTCTGCGCTCCGGGCAGGTCACAAGCTCATCGGACCGGTTGGTGGTAAGATGACCGTTGTGACTGCCTCTCTTCCCAATATCGGACATGGTAAACTGGAAATGCGTGAAGACAAGAAATTGCTGGGTACGTCGAAAGAAAGCAGCCTACTTCAGACGAGCAACAGCTTCTACAAGAGCTTTGCGGTGGAGTGCTCGAAGCAGCAGATCTCCGTGGATATGTTCTTATTCTCATCTCAATATCAAGATGTGGCTTCCCTCAGCAACCTCCCTAGATACACCGGTGGACAAACATACTTCTATCCTGGATGGAATGCCGCACGGGAGGATGATGCAATGAAGTTCGCCAAAGAGTTTTCTGACTATCTATCTTCGGAAATTGGGCTGGAGGCCGTCCTGCGTGTCAGAGCAACGACTGGACTAAGAATGAGCACGTTCTATGGTAACTTTTTCAACCGCAGCTCTGATCTATGCGCTTTCCCGGCCTTCCCGCGCGACCAAAGCTATGTGGTCGAAGTGGCAATCGACGAAACAATCACCAAGCCCGTCGTGTGCATGCAAACTGCAGTATTGCACACGACTTGCAATGGCGAACGACGGATTAGAGTTATGACTCTGGCATTGCCAACCACACAAGCACTGTCAGATGTGTATGCATCAGCAGACCAGCAAGCCATCACAACCTACTACAGCCATAAAGCTGTTGAACGTGTTCTCAATGGTGGCCTTGATAGTGCCCGTGATATGATCCAGAGTAAACTGGTCGAACTACTTACGACTTACAAGAAAGAACTTGCTGGTGGCAGTATGGGTGGAGGTGGATTGCAGTTCCCTGCCAATCTTCGAGGACTGCCTGTCCTCTTCTTGGCTTTGACGAAGAACCTGGGTCTACGGCGCTCATCCCAGATCCCCAGTGACATGCGATCTGCTGCTCTATGCCTGCTTTCGACTTTACCACTGCCACTGCTGATTCAGTATATCTACCCCAAGATCTTCTCATTGCATGACATGCCGGACGACGCGGGAATTGTCGACGACAAGAATGGCGAGATCATCCTACCGCCTCCGATAAATTTGTCATCTGAACGGATTGTGCCGTACGGACTTTACCTCATCGATGATGGTCAGACACAGTTCCTTTGGGTCGGACGAGACGCGGTCCCACAACTGGTTATGGACGTCTTTGGTTTGCCGGACAAGAGTCAGCTAAAGGTCGGCAAACAACGACTGCCTGAGTTGGATAACGATTTCAGCGAGCGGATCAGAGCAGTCGTTTCGAAGAGCCGTGATCACAAGGCGAAGGGTGTTGGAAGTATTGTAGTACCTCATCTCTATGTGGTGAAGGAGGATGGCGAACCAGGATTGAGGCTGTGGGCGCAGACAATGCTCGTGGAAGACCGAGCGGATCAAGGTGTCAGTCTTCAACAATGGATGGGAACTCTGCGCGAGAAGGTACAGTGATGATCACTGAACGCGTGTATATCGAGGGATTCGTGTTGCTAACAATTCTTGCAGGTCATGCAATAGGTTTGACGAGCGCTAGAAGAATTCCCATAGATCGAAATACAGAAACGCACAGCCTGCTAAGCGTTACCCATCCTCGGCTTCATGTCCGGGAACGTGCTCTGTGTACCTGTCGTTGTCTGACCTATTTCGAGGTCCATGCTGCGGCAATCAAGCAAGGTTTCCTTATGAAACACGATCTGACTTTGGCAGGGCGGCAACTAGCTGTCAGAGATTGACAGCCCCAGTAGAAGCTAGAGGTGATTGTGGTAAAGCGTGGCCCGTGAAGCGGACGGTTCCTTGTGTTAGCATGACCAATGTGGGCGGCTATCCATCCAGACGTCCTCCAATTCGTGCCGCAGGTGTGAAATACGACTTGATCCTGATGTGAATCGAGGTCACACGTCTCTACCCTTGCCCATTCCGACTGCTTGTTTACCAGCGAGTGCGTGTCTGGTGCGAACTCAAGGACGACGCTCACTCTTGCATAGACAGCTCACCGTTGATTTATCTCACCTTTTTGTCGATCCAGCATTGCTTCTTCCATATCCTATTTCCCCATCTGCAACCTGCTCCGCAGCCTACGTCCATCTACCCCACCCCCTTAGACCAGCTACTCTCCTACCTCCTTGGCTATCAGAAGGACAGAACTCGCAGGCGAGAAAAGGGCTTTTTGAGACAAGTAAGTTGAGCCGACCCGAATCACTGCGCAATCAAGAAAGAATGTGGAATTTCTCCGGAGGAACCTGTTCAATACTGATTCTCAACATATAGCACTCGGACCGCTTGACTCGGACGAACATACCAATCTTGATTCTCTCTCCTGGTCTCCTTCGAGCTCGAGTACTTCTACTCCGTAATCCTCAATCATAGTCTGTCGACCGGTCGCAGACATCCAAAGGCGCGCAAGCGGAGTGTTTCTAAACAAAGGGTGAGGCACAAAGCAAGGCCTGGATCGACTGCGGATCTCTTCTGGAACGCGTTCCTCTCCATACCTGCGAAGATCGTTTACTTCACGATTCGAGTTAACTCGTCTCCTGTCTGCGATTAACGCTCGAGTCTAATTGGATACACACTGAGACTTGGTCGAAGGAGAGGATAACATAACTCGTACCTCCGCTGTTAATCTTCAGGTCAAGAAGTAGGATACAATCGGCTTTGGAGCAACATGGGACAACCGCAGCAACAAGCAGCACCGACTGGAGGTTCCAGGAAGATCTCGTTCAATGTGTCCGACCAGTACGACATTCAAGATGTCATTGGCGAAGGAGCTTATGGCGTTGTTTGGTAAATCAGGCTCAATAGCCTACATGGATACTGGCTAACACCCGTCGCAGCTCTGCCCTTCACAAACCCTCTGGCCAGAAAGTTGCCATCAAAAAGATTACACCGTTCGACCATTCCATGTTTTGCTTGCGTACGTTACGAGAAATGAAATTGCTACGATACTTCAATCATGAGAACATCATCTCCATTCTTGATATCCAAAAGCCACGAAATTACGAATCTTTCTCCGAGGTCTATCTCATTCAGGTCGGTGCACACGGGATCACACTGCTAGATTAAGCTTATAAATGGCAGGAATTGATGGAAACGGACATGCATCGTGTGATTAGGACACAAGATCTTTCCGACGACCACTGCCAGTACTTCATCTATCAAACCCTCCGCGCCCTCAAAGCGATGCACTCTGCAAACGTTCTGCATCGAGATCTAAAACCTTCGAACCTTCTCCTCAACGCCAACTGCGATCTGAAAGTCTGTGACTTCGGTCTGGCACGATCTGCGGCTTCGACCGACGACAACTCAGGATTCATGACTGAATATGTCGCGACAAGATGGTATCGCGCTCCGGAAATCATGCTCACATTCAAAGAGTATACCAAAGCGATCGACGTCTGGAGTGTTGGCTGCATTCTCGCGGAAATGTTGAGTGGAAAGCCTTTGTTTCCAGGCAAAGATTGTGAGTGATGACGACACCGCAGATAGATGGCAAGAGCTAACTCGACGCAGACCACCACCAGTTGACCTTGATATTGGACGTTCTTGGAACTCCGACTATGGAGGACTACTACGGCATCAAATCAAGACGTGCGCGCGAGTACATTCGATCCCTGCCTTTCAAGAAGAAGATCCCGCTCAAGGCACTGTTCCCCAAGACATCGGATCTCGCCCTGGATCTGCTGGAGAAACTCCTCGCTTTCAACCCAGTCAAGCGCATCAATGTCGAAGAGGCCCTGAAACACCCGTATCTTGAGCCTTACCACGACCCGGATGACGAACCAACAGCCGACCCCATCCCGGAAGAGTTCTTCGACTTCGACCGCAACAAGGATCAATTGAGCAAGGAAGAACTGAAAGCACTGATTTGGAACGAGATCATGCGATGATTGTTGAGCTAAGAGTCGTGCATGTATTGGGTCTAGCCTGAGCACAAAGGGACATACATGGGTTGGGCGCGATATGACGGCCAAGGCAATATCGCGGCAGATGATTGTTTTTGATATCGAACGAATTCCTGGATCCTACAGTGACATGCATGGCCGCGCGGGCTAATTTTTGCGAATGTGAACGTGGAATTGTTGTCCTTCTACAAGCGCAGCCAAGTGTGTTGGAGTCGATCAAAGTGAAACGAAATGTCATAGACGATTGCGAAATGAAATGTCCAAAGAATAATTTCATTGCTTAACACATTAACTTGCTATTGACCGGCCTAGTTCATGAGACAATGTCGGCGTTTGACCATATTCTCAAGTCTGCTAGTACCAGCGGACTGAAAATTCGTGCAATCATACAATGTTGAAGGCTAGAACACCAGCAACAAGCACGATGAAGCTCCCTACCCTGGACGATCTGGTAGCTGCACTTTTGCTCGAACTGTTGCTTGAGCTGCCGCTTCCCAAGTTGATATCGAATGGTAGCCCTTGGTAGCCGAAAGTCAGGTTCTGTGGAATCGAGGAATTATAGCACTGCCCATTCACAATATCCAAATTCGTAAGGTCGTCTGGCACGTTGAAGAACATATAAGACGACTGATTCAGATCCTTGAAGCCATCCGTATTGTAAGGGAATTTGTCACCAGAGTCTGTGGAGCTCGTATTGCGCAGAAAGATGCACTGCACCTGGCCAGGAAAGTCTGTCGCCATCTCTGGATAATCTCTCATAACATCAGAGTTACTTGTGTCGGCAACCAAGATGAACTTGCGATTTGGAAACGTCTGGAATATCTTGTCGAGGAGAAACTTGCGGATGGACAACGTTGCAGAGACGTCGCTGAAGTTGAGAGGACGTGTATCGAACGATCCGCCGGGATAAGTAGCATAAATGAAATCCATGTAATTCCGCGTGATCTCTTCCGGAGTGGTAGTAAGGTAGTGAAAATGCATATTGGGAATGCTGGTGGACCAGTTGGCATATATGTCGGGCATATTCAGCCAAGGCGTGAATGGGCGAGCGAAGGTATTGAGAATGCCTTGTGCGGGCTCGTAGATTTTGGTAACACGGAGAATGTCATCGATGTCACTGATGATCGTGAAGCCTTGGTCAGAGACCAGGTAAGACGTGGCATTCCCCGTGTCGGTCCCTTGGGCGTAAACATTCAGCCTCTGGGGTGCTATATCACCGGTACCAGCGGTTAGCGCCAAGGACGTGTTCGATACTGGAACAAAGATGTCGAAATCTCCTTCTGGGGTCGTCAGGTCGGGTAAAGTGATGGTCTGTTCACCTCCTGGTGGCGTAACACCGCCGCCGCCTCCGGGCTGACCGCTAGATCCAGCCTCGGGACCTGGAAGAATGTCCATGGTCACTGACTGGTTGCCCTGTTGTACCACATATATTTCTCTAGTAACATTGCGAGTTTGGTCTTGTTCTGAAGCAGTAAGATTGGCAATGCTAGTTCCAATTAGAAAGCCATCGGCTAGCTTGTCAATAGTGGCATTGGAGACGTTGGGTTGCTTGAAGACATTCCCGTGTATCCGCAAATTCCAGCCATTGTTGGTCCAGTTCCCGTAGCCGGGTATATTCAGCACCTGAGTTGGAGTGGCAGCCAAGTCAGAACTGTTCACACCCACAGAACTGAGGACGGCACTGCCCGTAGGCAAACTCTCTAGGTTGGGCAAGAGGCCATTGGACACGTAAGAGGGTATGGCCGTCCCTAGCCCGCTGAAGATACTGCTGAGATAGGAATCGAGCTCTGAGGTGATATCTGAGGTAATATCACTGACAACTCCGCGTTTCAAGGCATGATGATCCCCGTACACTACTGCAAGGGTGCGAGTCGGTGCAGGAGTTATCAGAGCCTTTTCTTCTCGGGTCACCTCGGTAGGAATGGCATGTGCGCGAAGGATGAAGAGGACCGGGAGGAGAAGTAAAAGAAGCTCCATGAGAAGCAAGGATGGTGTACGAGGAAGTCTACACTGTTTAGTAGAGACCTTGTGACAGTATTCGAGAGGGGTACAAGCGTACCAGATAGTATCATGTACTCATGTACTGTACGGAGAACAAGTCAGCAACCAAGGCTCAGAGTATATGCTGCATGCTCAGTAGCTAAGGTATCAACAGTAGTTACACGTATGGGGCACGCGACAGTGAAGTTGGTGGGAGACTAATGTGCAGATCTGAGGCGGCTGCGGCGCATATAAAGCCACCCGTGTATGGTGCATGGCTGGTGCAACTCCCACATATTAAACCATCTTCAAACAAGGAAATTGCACGCCATATCTCGATGTGGTGGAGTTCAGTGATCCTTTGAAAACCGGACAACGTGACAACCTCTCTGCGCTACTAGTACGCTATACTTTCGGAAATCTCGTGCCAAGGCGACGGGGTGACATCATTGACTCATGCTAGTTCGTATTGGGCACTAGTGTCCTTAGCGTGTCAAGTGCTTGTTTCGCGTCCCAACACCCTTCTCAAACCAGCGAGTACTGTACCATGCGCAACTCATACATACCTACAAAAGTACTCATAACACGCAGTAACGTCTACCCGACCGTCTCTTTATCAAACGGCTTCAGCGAAAACAATCTCTTCTCTGTGTTCATGCCCGGAAAAGACCCACGCTGCTCTGTCTTGCAAGCCATCTCTTCCGAGAACACATTCAGTCCCTGTTTCCTGAATCGAGGTCTCGAGTTCCTGAACACCATGTCTACATCGCCATTACTGGGTCTTCGTACGCGTGCCCGCGAAGACGCTCTACAGCACAAGTCCGGGGATCGTACGGTAGCTTCTAGATCAAAGCTCTTACAACGAGACGTCACCAATACACAGCGTAAGTCTCCGCAAACCAGTCTTACTTGAACGTGTACACACTTCGTAAACGACTGCGACGCAGGCCTAAACACGATCAAGGCGAGTGGTTTCAATTCATCACGACCGAGTCACCATGAAGAGAACATGAGCATCATGACTTGCTAGATGCTGAGTTCCCAGAAAGGTAATCAACACGAACCTTTTGCAACGATCTAGAAGGTTAGGATCTCGATCCCTTCATTCCTTCTGCACTATGCACCTACGCCTCATTCTTGGAATCCGCAACTCGCCCTCTATCGGTCTGTGCGCTGCAGTCGAGATGGGGAACCAGCACTGGAATGCTGCATTCTGACCTGGTTGTTTTGATCCTGTCTCGCTATATGCCTGCAATATTAACCCAATCCTTCTTCAGCTTTGATTGTCCTTTCCTCCCCTCAGTCACTCGTTTAGTTTTGGAGTTCTGTGGTCCTCCTTCTTTGTCGTATACTGCTGTTTTCACCAAGTCAAAGGCGCCCATCATGTGGCCGTCTCCGTCACTCTTTTTACCTTTTCTGGCCATTCGGCTTGCAGCGGTCAACGCTCAGGCTCTGCAGACCATCGCCTATGGCC
>Ga0181466_1000168_pt2 | contig 21855 bp, 25 predicted proteins | sample InSIn4gowninarea_FD_119078 | JGI IMG/M metagenome (GOLD analysis project Ga0181466, IMG submission 119078) | Clean room microbial communities from NASA Spacecraft Assembly Facility at Jet Propulsion Laboratory, Pasadena, California, USA -... ... | reverse complement strand
CGCATCTTCAAACGAAACTGAATCAAAAATGAAGGTGAAAGAAAATGGTGTAAAAACGAAGATTAAATCAGGTGATGGCAAAGTGAAGATCAAACAAAAAAAAGTGGACGACTAATTTTTCGATAAGTATAAAAGAGTCCCGCTCTTTGCGGGATTCTTTGTTTAAACAAATTGATATGGATAAGAAAAGCGAGCAAGAAGCCAAAGTGCCACAAACCGCAGGGCATCCATCTGGCGATAATAAAAAAAGAAGGGAAGAATGGCAAAAAGGTTTGGAGGAAGGCGAGAAAGCGAGAAGAGGAGAACAATAGCATGGCAACGGAATTTCACGAAAATAGCTTTGACGATCAATCCATCACTTGCAGTAAATGCAATTGGACGGGCAAAGGGTCCGAAGCCATTGTGATTGATTTTTACGGAGTGGTTCCGGACAAGGAAGTGCATTGCCCAAAATGCGACAAACGACTAGGTGTGCTGAAAAAAGGAACCCGGCCTCCGGGTGAAAGCGCTAACGACCTAAGTTTCCAGTTGGGCTGAGCTTATTTCTCTTCGTTGGTCAACAATCTTTCTTCAATTACTTGCTTAAACGCATTTTTAGGGATTGCCCCTTTTTGTATCATTGGTTGCCCATCTTTTGGTATAAACAGTAGCGTAGGTATACTTTGAATACCAAAGAGCATGGATAGTTCATGCTCTTTATCCGTATCAATTTTGTAAATGACCACCTGGTCTTTGTACTCATTGGAAAGTTCTTCCAACACAGGTGCTACGGCTTTACAGGGACCGCACCAGTCTGCATAAAAGTCAACGATGGCAGGCAATGAACCTTTGTATTTCCATTCTTCATCTTTTGAATAGTCAAAGATTTTCTCTTTAAAATCATCGGCTGTCATATAAATTGTTGCCATAGAATCTCTTTAAAAATTAAACTGCCAGAATCAGGCCATCTTATCTGGAAAATGACAATTAAAAAGCCTCCGTTAAGGAGGCTTTATCATTCTTACAATAATCTTTTTATTTCTGCACAAATAAGCCGTCAACCAACTGCTGGTTCACATGCTTCACAGGGTCGCCATTGATATTGTGGTACACTGCACTCAGGAAGATCGTTTCTGTTGCACTGATAATAGTAACCACCACAAATGCACCAAGTACCCCCAGCAGAATACCGGCCAGGATGTGGAAGGCTGAACCAATTAAAAATAAAGCACCACCAACCACTACGATGCCCAGGAAGCTGATAAGGCCAAGGCTAAATGTGCCAGCTAAGCTTTCGCCCCATTTCTGACGCATTAATTCTGACGAACGTTTAAACGCTGCGATGGGTCCTAAACCTTCGTAAGCAATAACGGGTATAACAAAGAACACGGCTACGTTCCAAACAATGCCAATAATACCAGTGATGATTTTGCCAATGATGCCGGAGTTCTCCTGGATGGCTTTTAAAATAGTTCCAACTGTGGCTGCGAACAAAGCCCAGGAAAAAATAACACCAATACGACTCAAGCTAAATTTCAACCCTTTCTCAATGGTGACTTCCTCCCCCTGAAAATAAAGACGGGTACAATGAATGAGCGCCATGTTGAAAAACACCACCACAAAATAGTTGATGAGATAAAAGCCAAAAGCAACCAGGTATTGGGAGATACCTTCTAACTCTATGTTTTCGAAATTCCAGTTAAATGCAGCAAGGATGCCAAGGGAGAAAATGCCGCTTAAGAGAATAAGTGAAATACCCGATAGAATGGGAAATACAATCAGTTGTTTGTTTTCTTTTAGCACTTTAAAAGAACTCATGGCAATCTTCCAGCCATTGGACAAGCGATCGAAAAAGCTCATAAGGATAATTTTAGTTGGGAATAAATCTAATCAAAAAATTGAATTATGGATTCTTCGCCATCAGAAAACTCACAATCTCCCCATAGGCTTTTAAAAAAGTAGCATCATCCCAATCGCCATGACCGGCGTTTTGATAGGTGACCATTTTTACTGATGCACCTACCGTTTCCAGCTTTGTTTTTAATATGGTGGATTGGGCAATCGGTACAATATCATCGGCCGTGCCGTGCAATAAAAGGGTAGGCGGACTTTGCGCCGTTGCATAGTTTACTGGGCTGGATGATTGATACATGCTGGCATTTACTGTTGGAGATCCACCCAGTAACAATTGAAGCGCTATTTGACTGAGTGAACCGGCCGGATAAAAGTTATAAAGTGCCGCCATATCTGTCGGTCCAAATAAACTGACCACCGCCTTCACCTTTGGCGTTGTGTGCTTGTAAGCCTGCAGCAAAGCCAGGTGTGCACCAGCAGAAGCGCCTAGCAAAACCACTTTGCCCGTGTTGAATTTGTATTCAGATGATTTGTTGATGATAAAGTCAACAGCAGTTTTTACATCGTTTTCCTGCGTAGGAAAAGGGTTGGTTGCGGGCAATGCACCCAGCCGGTAATTGATGTTGAAAATAGCGTAGTCCGGCAACTGTTGTTTGACGACCGGAATAAACTGGTTCATTTCTGTTTTGTCGCCGCTGATCCAGGCGCCGCCATGAACAATAATAATGGCCTTTGTTGTAGTGGTTGTTCTGCCGGCAGGCAAATAAATATCCATCCGTTGTGCAGCATCGGTGCCATAGCTGGCATCAGCAATGTTTTGTTCAGGGACTGGTTGCTCAACAATGGTGTTTTCCTTTTGGCAGGAAACAATAAACAGGGAAATAAAAAGCAGCGAAAAGATGTGTTTCATCAATAGTATTTTAATGCAATAAAGCAATTTCCTTAACCGCTATCGGGATGGTCAGTGGATGCTCAAAGATGAAAACTAAACCATTGCTGACAATGGAATGGGAAGCTATCGTCTAGGAATTCACGGCCTTTTATATAACGGATGGATACAAATGGTGCTTTAAAAATACTTATAGAAGCAATGACTTACGTTAACAATAGGTTATTGAACGTTCTGCTTTAAAAAATTCCCGATGTGGTCAAAAGAAGAAATGAGTGATTTCCCATACCAACGTCCATGTCTTTCGGAAGGATAAATTTCCAGCTGGTTTTTTACACCGGCAGCGGTCAGCTTTTGTGCCAATGTTTTTGATTGGGATACGTCCACTATCTCGTCTTTTCCTCCATGTAAAATGAGGGTTGGCGGTGATTGAGGTGTGATGAACTCAACAGGACTTGATGACTCGAACAACTTTTTATCTTGTTGCGGGGTAGTGCCGGTTACTATCTGCAATGCCAAAGGCACCAGTGGATGCCAGGGTTTGTTGTACATGCTAACCAGGTCTGCCGGGCCAAAATAATCCACCACCGCCTGAATCTTTGGCGAAGAATATTTGTAAGCCTGCAACAGCGATAAATGGGCGCCTGCCGAAATACCTAACAGCACGAATTTGTCTTTATTGATGTGATATTTTTCTGCATTATCTGCAACAAAATCAACGGCTGCTTTTACATCATTTTCCTGTGCAGGAAAAGTATGACCACCGTTTACCAGCCGGTAATTAATGTTGAAAGTGGCATAGTCGGGTAGGCGGGTTTTGAAACTGTCGATGTAAGTGGAAAATTCCGCTTTGCTGCCGCTATTCCATCCACCGCCGTGTATCAGGATTAATGATTTTGTATGATTGACAGATCGATCCTTTGGCAGGTAAATATCCATTACCTGCAGGGAATCGTTTCCGTAATGAACGTTTGTAAAATTTTGTTCAGATAGATTATTTTCAATGGCAAGCGGTTGTTCACCAGGCTTACACGATGTCAGAATATTCATGAATAAAAGGATGGAAAAAAGGGTTTTCATTTGCTGCTGCATATGGTCAATCTGCATGCCGTAAAAACAAAAAAGCACCTTAAAAGGTGCTGAAGATTGTTAAGCTTTTTACTTGATTTTACTTTAGATCAAGGCGAATATTTAGTTCATCTAATTGCTTGTCGTCAATGCTGCTTGGCGCATCCAGCATCACATCGCGGCCACTGTTGTTTTTTGGAAACGCAATAAAATCACGAATGCTTTCGCTGCCGCCTAAAATTGCGCAAAGCCGGTCAAAACCAAAGGCGATACCACCGTGTGGTGGCGCACCATATTCAAAAGCTCCCAGCAGAAAGCCGAATTTGTGCTGTGCTTCTTCCTGGCTCATGCCAAGGGCGGCAAACATTTTCTCCTGCAATTCTCTTTGAAAAATACGGATAGAACCACCACCGATTTCGTTGCCATTCAGCACCATGTCGTAAGCATTGGCTTTGATGTTGGCATACGGATGTTTCAGGTATTCAGCCGCATTTTCAATCACCGGGTTATTGTTGATCATCTCTTCAATTTGCGACGGCTTTGGCGACGTGAAAGGGTGGTGGCGGGCTACCCAGCGGTTGCCTTCTTCATCGTATTCAAATAGCGGGAAATCCAGCACCCAAAGCAGTCTGAATTCGTCCTTTTTTCTCAATCCAAGGCGCTGACCGAGTTCCAGGCGAAGATCACTAATAGCTTTTCTTGTTCTTTCTTCTGCACCAGCTAAAATCAAAATCAGGTCGCCAGGTTGTGCACCTACATAACCTGCAATTGTTTTCAGCTTTTCCTCATTAAAAAACTTATCAACGCTGCTTTTTAAACTGCCATCTGCATTGTACTTAATGTTCACCAAACCCTGCATGCCAACCTGCGGACGTTTTACCCAATCGGTTAATTCGTCAATTTGCTTGCGGGTATATTCCGATGCACCGGGAACAGCAATGGCAACAACCGTTTCTGCATTATCAAAAACACCAAATCCAGATGCCTGGGCAAGGGGAGAAGCAGTCAACGATTCCTGTTTGTCCATGTAAACAGTAGAAGGGACTTTCAGGTTGGCCACCTTCATTCCAAAACGGATATCCGGTTTATCAATGCCATAATTCCACATTGCATCTTCCCATGTCATGCGTTCTACGGCTTCGGTATAATCAATGCCTTTTACCTGCTTAAAGATGGATTTGATCAGGCCCTCAAACATGTTCAGGATATCTTCCTGTTCAACAAAGGCCATCTCGCAATCGATCTGTGTAAACTCCGGCTGGCGGTCGGCACGAAGGTCTTCATCACGGAAGCATTTTACAATCTGGTAGTATCGGTCATAACCACTCACCATCAGCAATTGCTTAAAAGTTTGCGGCGACTGCGGCAGCGCATAAAACTCGCCGGGATTCATTCGCGATGGCACCACGAAATCTCTGGCACCTTCGGGTGTAGACTTGATCAGGAAAGGCGTTTCAATGTCCATAAATCCCTGCTGGTGCAAGTAATCTCTTGTGGCACGATTAACAGCATAACGCAGTTCCAGGTTTCTCTTTACAGCACCACGACGAAGATCAAGAAAACGATAGCGCATCCGAAGATCGTCACCGCCATCAGTATCATCTTGGATGGTAAAAGGAGGCACCGCGGACTTGTTCAATATCTTAAAGGAAGAAACGGTAATCTCAATTTCACCCGTTGGGATTTGCAGGTTTTTGTTGCTGCGTTCAGTTACTTTCCCGGTTACCTGTAACACAAATTCTCTTCCCAAAGGAGTAGCGTCAAGCTGGTTGTTTAATTCCTCGCCAAACAGGGCTTGCGTAATGCCGTAGCGGTCACGCAAATCAACAAAGGTGATGGAGCCAAATTTGCGGACGGTTTGAACCCAGCCAGCCAGTGTAACTTCTTTGGCCACATCAGAAACTCTTAATTCACCACAGGTATGCGAACGAAACATGTAAAAGGATAGTTTAGAATAAATTCAAAATTGAGCGGCAAAGATAAGCGGACAAGGGAAGTTTGGAATTTGGTGTTTGGAGTTTCAGGTTCCTGGTTGCTTTCCCGTGTTACTGGCGAACACTATTCAGGAAGATCAATCCCGATCTTTTTCATAAGGATAGAAGCGTTTAGGCTTTTGCAAACACCTTCTTTCAATTTGTAATCGAAATACAATTCTTCTCCTTCCACCTCCACATCAAAATGATAGTTTTCGATGGATTGGGGAAAAGCTTTCTGCAGTTCTGCCAGTTCCACATCATGTGTAGCAATCACTGCAACCGCATCTTCTTTTATCAACTGCTTCATCAAGGCTGCAGATCCTTTGTGACGATCGAAAGAATTAGTACCCCGTAATATTTCATCTAATAAAATAAAAACAGGGAGGTGCGACTTTACCATTTCAATAATCGTCCGGAGCTTTTTCAGTTCCGCATAAAATGTCGATGTATTCTCCGTCAAGTTATCTGCAATGCGCATGCTGCTAACCAATTGCGCGGGTGAAAGCAAAAATGAAGCAGCACATACCGGTGCGCCGGTTTGCGCCAACACTATGTTCACACCGAGGCTCCGGAGAAAAGTACTTTTCCCCGCCATGTTAGAACCTGTAATGAGCCCGATTTTGGCAAGTCCGTGTAAAGAAAAATCGTTATTAACACGCTGGCTTTCTCTTAGCAAAGGATGGCCAATCTGTGTTCCCTCGAACGTGAAATGATCTGATGAAAATTGAGGAAAGGTCCACCCTGGATGATTGAAATGCAAAGTGCTTAAACTATGTAACACTTCTGTTTCCGCAACCGCTTCAAACCATTTTTTTACCCGCGACCCGTTGCGCTTTCGCCATTTGTTCAGGGCAATCATTTGCCTGACATCCCACCATAAAAAAGAATTGAAAAAAATCAATCCAATAATACTCGTCCGGAGATCAAAGCGGTCAAGTATTTTTTTCAGTTCTTTCAATTCATTTCCAGCCGAAGCATTTGTTCCTTTTATTTCGGTCTGCAGGTTTTGTATATGGGAATTATTGACTTCTAATTTTTCCAACCAATCAATTAGCGATTGCAGGGTCGCCGTTTCTTTTACGATGCCATCTAGATTTATATAGGGCTTGATGGCGTTTCTGCTGAGCAGGAGCGAGGTAATCAGGTACAGAAAAAACAGGGTGGAGAATAAAGTACCCGGAATATAATCGAAAATAGTTGCTATAGCGGTTCCCAAGGCAAAGGTGCTGTAAACAGGTATCAGCCAGGTCCAATATGAAGCGGTAAAATGTTCTTTTTCTTCCGCCAGCCAAACCTGAATTTTATTTTCTGTTTTAGCGGTGATCGTGGTTTGCATGGCATGCGCCTGCCACTGTTGCCGCCAATCGATTTTAGCTGCAAGTTCTTTAATTGCTTGTTGCCTGGCTGAGACAAGAGAAGTAGAAAGCGGATGCAATAAATTATCTGCCAGTACCTGGCGGCCCTGTTCAGTAAAACAGCGGCTTAGCCATTGGTAGATGGAAGCTTTTCCAAAAATATCTAAGTCATTTGCATAAGCATGTTCTGCCGGCATAAATTGATGGCCGTCCTCACGATGTAAAAACCGGTGTTCCAGTGCCTGCAGCTCATCTTCGTTTATTTGAATGAGTGTTTGCGCATTCTTTATCCTGCTATTATTGGCTACATCTACCGAAACAAGGTAAAGCAAAGCTCCAAGTCCTGCAACGGTTGGCACCACGCCAATAACACCATAGGTAGTAAAAACGATGTATACAAGAATAATTGTAACAACAAATACAGCAAGGCGTAACAAGCCAAGATTTTTTCTCCTTTGTTGCAATTGTGTAAAACGGGTTTGCCATTCTTTTAGCTGACTCTTGTAACTATCCTGTGGTAATGTCTCGTTCATAAATGTAAGCGGCAAAGTAAACAATTGGTTGTAAAGCGGCCTTGCACAATTACGTTATTGCCAAATAACCTGAAACATTATCTTAGTAAAGCAATCCATGCATTAAGCCATGATACATTTTAAAACAATCATCAAAAGATTTGACAAACAGGGAGAGAAGACCGGTTGGACTTATATAGAAATTTCTCTGAAGCAGGCAGAAGCTATCAACCCGGGAGTGAGAACTTCGTACCGTGTAAAAGGCAGGTTAGATGAATACATGATTGAAAAAGTAGCAATTATGCCGATGGGTGATGGTGGGTTTATTATGCCGCTGAATGCTACTATTCGAAAAGGCATAAAAAAACAAAAAGACGCCACGCTGGAAGTTCGGATAGAACTTGACAAGGAACCAATCCAGATTGATGCTGAGTTTATGAATTGTCTGAAGGACGAGCCAAAGGCGCTGGAAACATTCCGGAGCTTTCCAAAAGGACATCAGAATTATTTTTCCAAATGGATTGAAAGCGCAAAAACAGAACCCACAAAAGCTAAACGCATAGCCATGGCGGTTAATGCACTAGCCAAAGGCTGGGGCTTTCCCGAAATGCTTCGGGCAAACAAGAAAGAAAAATTGCAAAACGGTGAGTGGTGAGAAGTGAGATGTGTCCAACGAGTCGTCAATCGTCGCCACAAATTGGGTTAAAACCTTTCTTTCATTTCAAATAAATTCCTGAGCTCCAACAGCTCACTTCTCACCAATCACAATTGACTACTCACCACCTTCTGTTGTGCCACGTTTTCCGTCAATCTCGTCGCGGAAACGATCAATATCTGTTTCTCTCAAGTCATCATTTGAAACACTAATTGTATTGTCCTTTCTTGGATCCACTTGCTGGTCGTGCTGGTGTTCTTCGGGGGTTTGTAACGTACTGTCCGGCGTTAAATAGATTTTTGTTTCCTCCGTTTCGTTGTTGCTTCTTTGTTTGTTCTCGTTGTTTTTATCATTCATAACTGTCGATTTATAATTTTCTAGTAATCAGTTGTCATCTTGCTTTATTCATCTCTATGATGTTGCCCTAGCTGTTCTGAGGCAGGATCAGCAGCGTCACCGAATTCGGGGTTTAATTCACTGCCAGGAATGCCCTGTAACAAATTGTCGTTTGCAACATTGGCTTTACCATCATTCATCGTCGGTGCATTGGGCTGAATACGATTGCTGGTGGTATTTCCTTGTGCAGGACTATTTTGCTGAATGTTCTTTGTTGTGTTTTCCATAAGAATCGCTTGTGTTTTATAGCTGTGAATATTTAGGCATCTTCACCGCTTGTTACCTCGCTGCTGCTTTTTGTTGGCGTATTGTCTGCCGTTTGATCTGCTTCCTCTTCTGTTCTGCTTGCTGGCAATGATTGGTCTGTTTTTACATTAATGGTTTCGCCTTCGGGTGTTTGTACATATACAGCACTTTCTTTCTTTGCTTCGGTATCTTGTTGCTGCGGTTTCATGTTCTCTTTTTCTTTTAAAGAAGAAATGTTGTGCCAAGAAATAATTTGGGTGGCTTACCTTGTTATAGTCGTCAAGAGGTTCTATTTTTCATGCTATTATGCCGACAATTCATTTACTGATCAAGGGGAAAGTGCAGGGTGTTTTTTACAGGGCGACAGCAAAAGAAGTAGGGCAGGCATTAGACCTGAAAGGCTGGGTGAAAAACACAAAAGATGGTCATGTAGAGTCCATTGTTTCCGGCAGCGAAAAAGCGTTGCAGCAGTACATTGAATGGTGCCGGAAGGGGCCTGAAAAGGCCATCGTTAACTCCATCAATGTTACTTCTATCCAGGAAGAAAAGTTTGATGATTTTAAAGTAATAAGAGGTTAAACTCCTTGTTTTTTCTGTACAGTTCGCTTGCCCACTGGCAACCCCAAATTGTTGCCTTCTATAGCAAAAAATACACACCAGCTCGTCCATTCAGCCTAAAACAAGTGCGGCATCATTTTGTTGCAGCCAATGGCGTACTGCATTTTGTTAACCGTTAAAATACTGAGTGTTATGGCAGAAAGAGGTCAATCCGAACAACCAAGAGGTTTCGAAGAAAACAACAGAGAGTCTGCGTCAAGTAATTCACGCATGCCTGAAATGTCAAGAACGAGTGATGATTCCGGATCAGAACGCAGCGAAAGTTCTGAACGTAAAGGAACAGCTAACCGTGGCTTTGCTGCCATGGATCGTGAGAAACAAAGACGAATTGCCAGTGAAGGTGGCCGTGCAGCGCACCGGCAGGGTGTGGCGCATGAATGGAGCCGCGACGAGGCAAGAGAAGCTGGCCGTAAAGGTGGTCAGATTGTTAGCCAAAACCGTGAGCACATGAGTGAGATTGGTAGAAAAGGCGGACAGAGTTCTGGTCAAAGACGTCAAAAAACTAACGGCGACACAAGCGAAGAATAACACAGCAAATAGGCGGTCAGTAGTGAAGCATCATACAACTGATGTTGGCCACTGACCGCTTTTTTATTATTCATCAAAACGCTTGTCTGCTTTTTCATCACCGGGACTATCTTCTTTGAAATCGTCGGACGCTGTGCGAGTCAAATGCTGATTGGCTTCATCATTGGGAGCCGAGCTAATGGTATTTAATCCAGGCTGCCTGGCATCCTCATCCCTCATGTGCGGGTCGTTTTGTCTTCCTTTATCTGAAGGCACATTCCGTTTTGGGTCTGTTGTATTCTCCATAATCATTTTTCTTTTAGTTTGGAAAATGTTATGCCATACCACACAATAGCAAGATTTTCCTATAACCAAACAGCTTAACTACATCGTAAGCGTAGCTTGTTTCCACGGTGCAAACCCCTTCTTTGTATTTCGATTTATGGTCAAAGCCAGTGAAGTTTTTTTCCAGTCACCTTTTGTTGTGACAGCATTAACCAAACATTATTTTGTTTCGCAGTAAAAGATTGAAGAATATTATTTTTCCAACTACATTCGCAACAATTCTTAAAATCTCTTTATCCATGAAGAAAGTATCCGGGCTGCTATTCTCTTTTTCCCTGCTTACCCTTTTCAGTTGCGGCAACAGTGCCTCTGAGCCAACCAAGTCAAAAGATTCTACACAAGTAAAAAATCAACAGGAAGGTGCAGCATCTAACGCCAACGGTGCCCCCGGTATCGATACAGCTAAATACAACAATTTGCTGCAGTACATGGCCAATGGCGACACATCAGGTAAGTGGCCGGTAAAAGGTCCAATGCCGCTGCCCGGAGCCATTTTCCCGTTCAACAGAGTAGTGGCTTACTATGGTAATCTTTATTCAAACAGAATGGGAGCCTTGGGTAAATGGCCAAAGAAAGAAATGATTCCCCGCCTGCTGGATGAAGTGAAAAAATGGAGCGATGCGGATTCTGTTATCAAAGCCATCCCGGCCCTCCATTATATTGCGGTAACAGCACAGGGTTCTCCGGGTAAGGACAATAAATGGCGCTACCGCATGCCTTACAACCAGATTGACACTATCCTGAACTGGGCAAAAGAAATCAACGCAATCGTATTTATCGACATCCAGGTTGGCCTGAGCGATGTGCAATCAGAACTACCACACTACGAGAAGTATTTGTCACTGCCTAATGTGCATTTTGGAATTGATCCTGAATTTGCCATGAACGGAAAAGGCGGTGCAAAGCCAGGTAGCGTAATTGGTACATTGGATGCAAAAGACATTAACTGGATTGGTGATTATTTAGCCGGACTGGTACGGAAAAACAATCTGCCACCAAAGATCTTCATGATTCACCGCTTTACAAAAGGAATGGTTACCAACGCAAGTCAGATCAAGCTTCACCCAGAGCTGCAAATTGTAATGGATATGGACGGATGGGGACCAACAGAACTGAAAAAAGGCACTTACCGCCACTGGATTCATGCGGAGCCGGTACAGTTTACCGGGTTTAAGCTGTTTTACGTAAATGACACGGAATACAGCAATCAAAAAGAGATGATGACAAGGGAACAAATTCTTGCCTTGAAGCCCAAGCCAATTTATATCCAGTATCAATAACGATTTGAAATATGTATTTTAAAAAGCCGGCAAGAAGTGCCGGCTCTTTTGTGTTATGTAACCAGCTTCAGTAATCCTGTTCAACGCCTGTTGCGTCGCACACTTGTACGTTTGGTGGTTCTATTGAGCTTTTCTATCCACCGCGGTTAACTACTGCATAATCTTATCTTAGGTTGCCCCTCCAGGGAGGGGACGAGAGTAAAGGTCAAAGGTTGTTACAAAACGACTATTCCCTCCCAGGGGGGCGACGTGAAAGAATTGTTTTACTAAAATGACCTGTGGTGGGTTAATGCCAAGAAAGAAGTTGCAAATGTTGAATAGAGTTATTGGACGTACAAGAGTGCGACGCAACGGAAGCTTCATAGCACCACTATAGCTAAGTACAAAACTTATTGTCCCGTCATTCGGCGGATGATAAAAAAGCTAATTACCGCAATCAACAAAATCAAAACGATTGTAATTAATAACCAGGGCTCAATGGTTACAGCCCGCTTGTGAACCCGTTTATTTTTCTTTTCTGTTTTCTTTTTAAGTTCTTGGTTCAACTGATCCACAAGGCCGGCAATTTTTGCCTTGTTCGCAAAATCCTGAAGGCCTTCCAATGCATCGGCTTCAAAGTCATCGTCAAGGGTGTTTTTTTCCACTTCGTGCTGTTCTTCAGCCGACAACTTTCCCTGCAGGTACTTCAGTAAGGTTTCCTGGTCTACTTCGGAATGCAGGTTGGATAATATGTCTTTCAGGTTGTCGTTCATCTTCTTGGCTGACCATTTTTCAGCTTTCGTTCTAAAATTATTTTCAAGTTACGTTTTCCGTTTTGGATATAACTCTTCACCTGCATCAGGCTAAAGCCGGTTTGTTCAGCAATTTGCTGGTAACTTTTTTTCCGGAGGTAAAACTGGTTGACGCAAATTTTTTGTTCTTCATTTAATTCCTGCATCGATTCTTCCAGCAATTCATACGTCCGTTCATTTTGCAAAAGATCCTGCCTGTCTGTTTCCTGCTCGGCCACATTCTGGTCGGTCAGTTCTTTCACAGATTTTGAGCCTTTGTCCCGCAACCGCATCAGGCAATGATTCTTCGCCACCATATAAAGCCAGGACTTGAAATAATCGATCTTATACTTTGGCGCTTCCGTCAAAACCTTTAAAAAAATTTGTTGTACACAGTCCCTCGCTTCGGTTTCATCTTTCAGGTACTTCATGCAAACACCTAATAAAAGCAGGGTGTATCGTTGAAGTAAAATGCCCAGCCATTCCTGGTTGTGATCCGCATAGTAGTGCTCCAGCAGTTCCTGATCGGTTATATGGTTATAGCGGTTTGCCTTCATGCAGGTGATTCGGGTGAAACGTGAAAACGGAAAACTGTTGGTTAGTGACGTTTTCTGCTTCTTACGTTTATCGTTTGACGTTTCACTTTATTAGATGCAATAGCTGCAAATTTGCATAACAAAATGCAATCTAATTCATGCAATCAGCTATTTGTTTGTTATCCGTAGTGCCAATGAGGAAAGAAGCTGCGCATCGCAGCGAAATGGTCAGCCAGATTTTATTCGGCGAATATGTTTCGATAACGGAAGAACAGGACGATTTCGTTTTTGTGAAATGTCGGTACGACGGATATGAAGGTTGGGTACAGGCAAATCAATTACAAAGAATACACGAAGAGCAAATATTGGAAACAACAACCTTTACGAATTCTTTTTCGAGTTTGGTTACAAAAGATAAAACCATCCTACAGGTGCCTTATGCATCGCCTGTTTACAATCCGGAAAAGCTATCGTTTACTACAGCGGGATTGACTTTTAATTATTTATTTCAACCACAGCAGGCATGGAACACAAAAAAGCTTTCTTTTGATGAAAAAACATTGCAGGCGGTATATCAACCGTTTCTAAATACACCTTACCTGTGGGGCGGGAAGTCAGTATTTGGTATTGACTGCAGTGGATTTGCACAACAAGTGTTTAAGTTCTTTGGTATAAAACTCTTGCGTGATGCTTACCTACAGGCAGCGCAAGGAACGGCTGTCAATTCTTTCGAAGAATCAAGACTTGGGGACCTCGCTTTTTTCCAAAATGAAAAAGGCAGGGTAACGCATGTTGGAATTGTTTTAAACGACAGGAAAATAGTTCATGCTTCTGGCAGGGTGCGGATTGATTCGATCGACGAAAACGGAATCACTAATTCAGAAACAGGAAAGCAAACTCATACCATGTATTCTATCCGAAGATTTTTTTAAACCCCTGGGCAACGATGGCAAGTAAATCAATGCCAAGCATTTTCAGGCCGGTGTAAAATAAAACTATCGCAAATATTTTTTTCAGGGCGTCTTCCGAAATGGCCAGCGCAATTTTACTTCCAAGGAAACCGCCCAACACAAAGCTGGCGGCCATAATACCAACTACTTTTACATCTATCAGTCCCTTGTTATAATAATTTACAACAGCCAAGATTCCAATTGGTAAAAGCAAAAGCCCAAGGGAAGTGCCCTGGGCTTCTTTCTGGGAAAAGCCAACAAAAAACATCAATGCAGGTACGATGATGATACCACCGCCTACACCAATCAGTCCACTAAGCATTCCGGCAAACAAGCCTATGAGAATAAGAATAAAGACAATCTGTCCCGACATAGCAATCGATTTTCTTTGCATACTTATGCAAATTGCGTTTTGTAGTGTTCAATAGCTTCGCTAATGATGCGGTAGGCATCGTCCTTGTCCTGGAATTTATCAATGCGGACTTCTTTACTTTCCAAAACCTTGTACTGTTCAAAATAGTTCCGCAGCTCGCTGATAAAATGTTTGGGCAATTCTTCCATAGAAGTAATGTGATTGACCGACGGATCATTTGACGCTACTGCAATAATCTTGTCGTCGTATTCGCCACTATCAACCATCTGCATGTTCCCAATTACCGTCGCATCTACCAGGCACAAAGGTTGGATACTTTGCGAGCATAAAACCAGGATGTCAAGCGGATCATGATCCCAACCCAATGTTTGCGGAATAAAACCATAATTAACCGGGTAATGAAAAGAAGAATAAATAACACGGTCAAGCTTCAACAAGCCGGTTTCTTTGTCAATTTCGTATTTGGTTCTTGAGCCTTGCGAAATTTCGATTAAAGCCTTCACTCTTTCCGGTGCATTTTCACCGTACGATACACCATGCCACGGGTGCAAAACTGTAGTTGTTCTCATTCACTAAAAATTTTAAAACCTAAAAAAGTTGCCAGTAAACCAAGGGTTAAACTGGCAATAATGTATAACGAAACATGAATCCAGCGGTTGGCAAGAATCATTTGCACACTTTCTGTACTAAAGGCCGAAAAAGTTGTAAAGCCTCCGCAAAAACCGGTCATTAAAAAAAGAAAGAGCGTTGCGCTGATGCCTCTGTTGAACTGGGCCAGGAAACAGCCAGCGAGAAAACAGCCAACAACATTCACGGCAAAGGTTCCATAAGGAAAATTAAGGTTGAACATTTTTTGAATGCCAAACCGTAGAACACTTCCCAATGCGCCACCGGCAGCTACAGCAATCACCTGCATCATTGTTGAACGGCATTGGTGTTGGGAAAAGAGTATTTCAAATCCACCAGCCATTGGCTACCTACACGGACAACTTTTACGGAATCTTTTTGCTTTTTAAACGTGTTGGAATACGTTACAATACTGACCGAATCACCCACTTTCCTTGTATCATGAATGGTGATCTGCGCTTCGCGGTAATTGCGTTGCGTTAATGCATCTCTACGATCGGCCATCCTTTCTGCAGTCTCTAGGTCTTCAACATTCACTGGGTCCTGTACAATCAATCTTCTGGCATCTTTCCATTTTCCGTCCAATGCGCTTCTAATAAACATTCTTGCCGCATCAATATCGTTTTCGCCTTGTTGGGCAGAAGTTTCATCATTGCTATTGCACGCCCAGAATAGGGGAAGGGAAGCCACAAGTAAAAGGGCCAGTTTTTTCATGCGCCAAAGCTAAGCGATAGCAAAGAGAAAAAAGGGGCAAAAGGGTTTTTAGATTCTGCGGGAAAAACTTCTGCTTTAGTAAAAAGAAAAAGTGCCTTAGTAATAAGGCACTTTCAGTGATATTCTATTTTGTTAATCATTGTACCGTTCCCGCTCTCTGTCACGATCACGATAATACTCCCGTTTTTCCTTTCGCTCTTTCTTCTCTTGCTCCTCAATCTCCATTTCCCGCTGGTTTTCCTTGTCATAAGCCTTAAGGATTGACTTTACCAATTTGTGACGGACCACATCTTCTTCATCCAGCTCAATGTAGCCGATGCCATCAATGTTTTTTAGAATACGGCTCGCTTTTGCCAAACCACTTTTCTGATTTTTGGGTAAGTCCACCTGGGTCAAGTCACCTGTGATGATGGCTTTTGCATTGCCGCCAATACGGGTCAGGAACATTTTCAGCTGCAGGTCCGTTGAGTTCTGTGCCTCATCCAGAATGATAAAACAATTGTCCAGTGTACGTCCACGCATATATGCTAAAGGCGCAATCTCAATTGTTCGGGTACTCATATAATAGCCCAGTTTATCTGCCGGAATCATATCATCCAGCGCATCGTACAACGGACGCAGATACGGGTCGATCTTTTCTTTCAGGTCACCGGGTAAAAAACCAAGGCTTTCGCCGGCTTCCACCGCAGGACGAGTCAGGATGATCTTCTTCACTGCTTTGTTCTTTAATGCCCGTACTGCCATAGCAACTGCTGTATAGGTTTTACCCGTACCGGCAGGCCCAATGGCAAATACAACATCATTTTTTTCGGCAGCTGTAACCAGCCGTTTTTGGTTGGCTGTACGGGCTCTGACAGTTTTGCCATTGGGGCCAAAAACCAGAATATCATTCGGGTTTCGCTCCACAAAATTGTCAATGCTTTCCGCATCGTCGCCACCAAGAATTTGTTCAAAATAATTTTCGCTCATGTGACCATTTCTTTGAAGGTATTGGACAATGAGATCGATCTTTTCCTTCGCACCATCTACTTGCTCCGGAGCTCCGCTCAGCTTCAGTTGTGTTCCGCGGGAAAGGATCTTTAATAAGGGGAATTTCTTTTTTCAGAATATCCAGTTTACCGTTATTTACGCCAAAGAACTCAATAGGGTTAACGGTTTCAAGGTTGATGATTGTTTCTCTCAATTTAGGTTACTATTTAATTTTACAATTCCGGTAATTGTCCGGTTTATAAAACCACTCTTTTACAAGTCTTTCTATGCTACAAGTTATAACATCTGATGTTAAGGAATTGCAGTTACTTGTACACAGTTGTTAATTAAAAAATAATGCCATTTATTCAATTGAATAACGCGGCAGTTTGCCATTTAGACTAAGTTGTTCATATCTTTTTACTGTCGATGTGCGAAAAAAATATTGATGTACTTAGCTGTTGTGCTTCCATCAACTTTTGTTGCGTCGCACCCTTGTACGTCTTGTAATTCTAGTCAGCAGCTTTCATCCAACCATCCCACTAATAAGACACTCCGCTGTTTAAAACATTTCATTATTTTCATTCCTTAACATTTTGCTATGAGGAAACTTTTCTCTGTTCTTTTTCTTTTCGTTTTTTCAGTGTCTTTTTCGCAGGAGCTTAGTTATTACCTGCCGGATAGTGTTCAGTATAATCCAGCTATTCCAAAACCGAAGGATATTGTCTTTCACAACGTGGGAGAGTATCACATCACACATGACCGGCTGGTGAACTATATGCAGGCATTGGCCAAAGCTGCACCCGACAGAATTAAACTGGAAACCATGGGTTTTACTTACGAGGGTCGTCCGCAGGTTTTATTGATTATTACTTCTTCCAAAAACCACCAGAATCTTGAACAAATTCGTCAACAGCATGTGCAGCTAACCGATCCCTCAAAGTCGGCTTCCTTGAATACAGCGAACATGCCGGTGGTTTTATACATCGGGCATTCCATTCATGGCAATGAACAAAGCGGTACCAATGCCTCGCTGGTAAGCGCCTATTATCTTGCCGCGGCGCAAGGGAGACAAATTGATGAACTGCTAAACAATGCAGTCATTCTTTTCGACCCTTCTTTTAACCCGGATGGCATGCAGCGCTTTTCTACCTGGGTTAACCAGCATCGCAGTAAAAATCTTGTGACGGATCCCAACTCAAGAGAGTTCAGCGAAGTATGGCCGGGTGGCCGTTTTAACCATTATTGGTTTGACCTTAACCGAGACTGGCTTCCGGCACAACATGTAGAAAGCCAAAACCGGCTAAAATGGTTTCATATGTGGAAGCCAAATATCTTAACTGACCACCATGAGCAGGGAAGCAATGCAACATTCTTTTTTCAACCTGGCGTTCCTTCTCGTGTTAATCCGTTAACACCAACTAAAAACCAGGAGCTAACGGAAAAGATTGCGAAATTTCATGCGCAGTTTTTAGATCGCATTGGGTCGCTTTATTTTACAAAAGAGAACTATGATGATTTTTATTACGGAAAGGGTTCAACCTACCCGGATGTAAATGGTGCCGTCGGAATTTTATTCGAACAGGCATCAAGCCGTGGGCATGCACAACAAACTGCCAATGGTGTGTTGCGGTTTCCATTCACTATCAAAAACCAATTCACCACAACGCTTTCAACATTGGAAGCTGCCAAAAATTTGCGGAAAGAAATGCTTGACTGGCAACGTGAGTTCTATCGTTCAGCTTTGAATGATGCAGCCTCTTTCGCTACCAAAGCTTATTTATTTGGCGACGCTGCCGACCCGGCAAAAACAGAAATTTTTGTAAACATGCTACGCCGCCACCAGATCGAGATCTATCAATTAAATGACAACACCAAGGCAGAAGGAAACGAGTTTAAAAAGGGCAGCAGCTATATTATTCCTGCGGCTCAGCCACAACATCGTTTAATTCGCGGCATTTTTGATAAAACGCTAAATTACAAAGACAGCCTTTTCTACGACATCACTGCCTGGACAATGCCACTTGCGTTTGGACTTCCCTATGCCGAATTAAGCTCAACGCAGTACACGCAAAACCTGTTAGGAGAGAAGGTGACAACAGAAAAGACTTCAACCGGCGGCACCGTAAGTGGTAAAAGTGAAATTGGTTACCTGGTAGATTGGGCAGGATTTTATGCACCGGCTGTTTTATACGAATTGCAAACAGCGGGTATTGTAACAAAGGTTGCTACCAATACATTTGAAATGGGAAATGCCGGAGGAACAAAAAAGTACAATTTTGGAACCATCTTAGTGCCGGTTTCGATGCAGAACCTAACCAGTTCTCAATTGTTTGAAAAACTTAAAACAATCGCTGAAAAATACAACGTTCAAATACAGGCTATTCAAAACGGCGGTGTAACCGGTGGGAGTGATTTAGGTAGCTCCAGGTTTTCCGTGCTAACAAAGCCGTCTATTGCCATGCTGGTAGGTACGGGTGTAAATGCATTGGATGCCGGCGAAATCTGGCATTTGCTTGACCAGCGTTTTAATATTCCAATGTCGCACTTAGAGGTTGGAACGTTTAACCGTGTCGATCTGTCTAAGTACAATACGCTAATTATGGTAGGAGGTGCTTATAATGACCTGAACAGGGAAAAACTGAAATCGTGGATACAGGGCGGGGGCACATTAATTCTAACCGAAGAAGCGGTATCGTGGGCCGCCCAGAACAGCATTAGCAACGTCGTGCTGAAAAGAACCAAATCCGGCGTTGACACCACCAAACGTTTGTCCTACACTGATCGTGAACAATTGGAGGGTGCACAATCCATGAGTGGTGCCATTTTCCGTGCAGAAGTAGATTTGTCACATCCGTTAGCTTATGGTTACTCGCAGCCATCTGTTTCTTTATTCAAGGCGAACAGGGTTTTTATGGAGCGCAGTAAAAGCCCGTTTGCAACCCCGTTTTTCTATAAAGACAAGCCTTTGCAAAGCGGCTGGTTAAGTAAAGAGAACTATGATGCTATGAAAAATTCGGCGGCCGTAATTGTCAATGCAAGTGGAAGCGGAAGAATTATTTCAATTGCAGATAATCCAAACCTGCGGGCTTTCTGGCTGGGAGGAACCAAGCTTTTCATGAATGCTATTTTCTTTGGCCGTAACATCGACGCAGGATCGGCAAGGGCAGAAGACTAAAACAATTCTAAAAACAGAAAAGGCAAACAGCTTCAAAAACTGTTTGCCTTTTTTTATGTTGTTAAATAGCTTATTTGCGGCCGTCTTTGGCTATAGCAGTCTGATTTTCTTCTTCTATGGCCCTGCTCAATTCTTCCTCAGCGTCCAATATCCAGGGCGGAAGCAAGTCCATGGAAATTTTCCAGGCGCCGCTTTCTTGTTGCATTGAAAAAAAGATACGGTTGCCTCTTTCGTCCGGTACATTTACGTTGTAACGTGTACCGTCACGAAGGATACGGGTAAAATTAAACTCACGGTTTCTGTCGCCTGCTTTTATAATCTTAGAAAAATGGATGCTCATCGTAGGATAATTGCAATAAAAAAGAAATTTTTTCCTTTCGCAATAATCGGCTAAAAACAGCTTCCAACAATGTTAATTCCGTTGATTGTGGAGAAGAATTTTTTAAATACGATCGCTTGCCCGTTGACCTCCGCCACCAATAGTTAGAAGGCTTTGCCAACAAGGTTTTCGTAGGCAGTTTAATTTTTTATAAGCTCTTCAATACAGCGGTTTCCGGGAAATATTTGCTGTTGATAACTTTTGAATTTTCCGGGCCCGTATGATGTTTTTATGCGGACTAAAAACCGGAGCTATTTAACGCGAGATTTTGCAGGCATGACAGTTGATGAATGTAAAAAATCATCCGTGTTTTTGTGTACTATTGCGGGTATAAATGAAATGAGGAGGCAATTATGAAATTTGGAAACTGGCTTGTAAAAGAAGATGGGATCGAGTGGGAAGGAGAGAAAGAAGTTAACCGGTTTGTTATTCCGAAAGACGACCTGACAGCGATTCGCTACGATAAAAAAGGAAGTTTTTTTTACAACTGGATTTTGTTAGCTACAGAAGAGGATTGGTTAACTCAGGACGACCTCTACGACCTGAACTTTGCATTTGTTTATGCAGCCGCTTTGTGGGGGCAAGAGTTTAGCTACGAAACGTTTGATGCAACGCTGGAGGAGCAATATGATCAGTTTGAAGAAGAGGAAGATGAGGACTGGGGATAATCCATCACGTTTTAAACGAAAAAGCCTTGCGTTGAGCAAGGCTTTTTCTATGAATGTGAGAATTGTTTATGGGAAGATGCCCAGTTCAGCATAAGAAGTTCCAACTTTATTGATGGCAACAACGTAAGCTGCAGTACGCATGTCCGGAATTTGTGGGTTGCGTTTCCACTCTTCCATGATTTCCCTTGTAGCCGTTACCATCGTTTCTTCCAAACCGCTGTGTACTAAATCAACTTCTTCCGGCCCATGAAGAATAAACTGGCGTTCTCTTGTGCTTACCTGTTTGTTGGTTAATTCTTCAATTTGGCCAAGAATATGTGTATTCATGTTCTCGGTAAAGCGCTTTTCCATACGGCCATAACGAACGTGGCTCAGGTTCTTCAACCATTCGAAATAAGAAACGGTAACTCCACCGGCATTCAGGTACATGTCGGGCACAACTAATGTTCCTTTTTGTACAAAAATTTCATCTGCTTCCGGCGTCAGTGGACCATTTGCTCCTTCACCAATGATTTTGGCTTTAATACGAGGTGCATTGTCACCGTTGATAACGTTTTCCAAAGCGGCCGGAATTAAGATATCGCAATCATATTCCAAAGCATCAAGGTTCTTCGCAAAATTTTGTGCTCCGGTAAAATTCAGGATTGATCCGCTGGTTTTACGATGTTCAAATACGGCATCAACATCCAGTCCGGCATCACTCCAGATGGCACCTTCGTACTCTGCCAAAGCAATGATTTTAGCACCCGCCTGCTGAAAATATTTAGCTGCATGGTATCCAACATTACCCAAACCCTGCACAATTACACGTTTGCCTTCAATGCCAATCGGTAACCCAAGTTTTTCCATTACGTCAGGCATGCTGCACACTTCGCGAATACCAAAGAAGATTCCTAATCCGGTGGCTTCTCTTCTTCCGCGAACACCACCTTGCGTAACAGGCTTTCCTGTAACACAACCAGCCGCATCAATTTCACCCGGACGCAAGCTTTGGTAAGTATCTACAATCCA
>Ga0181466_1000093_pt4 | contig 21883 bp, 20 predicted proteins | sample InSIn4gowninarea_FD_119078 | JGI IMG/M metagenome (GOLD analysis project Ga0181466, IMG submission 119078) | Clean room microbial communities from NASA Spacecraft Assembly Facility at Jet Propulsion Laboratory, Pasadena, California, USA -... ... | reverse complement strand
TATTACAAAACAAAGAAGAAGTGTTACCTGATTCTTTACGAGCGGCCTTGGACCTTGCAAATTTTATCAAGAAGTCTCCTTCTGAAGCACCATCGGTAATAGTCCCAAAAGTTCCCGGTAAAACCAAGACATGGTATTTCCATGCTAAAAATGTTCACAATTTTGCATTTACAGCAGATCCTTTGTACCGAATCGGAGAACTTGAATGGAACGGTATAAGGGTAGTAGCACTGGCGCAGGAACATCATGCAGCAGGCTGGCAACAGTCCGCGTGGTTTACCCTCAACGTAATCAATGTATATTCTACTGATTTTGGAATGTATGCGTGGCCAAAAATAATTGTTGCAGATGCAAAAGATGGTATGGAATATCCCATGCTAACGCTGGATAATGGCACTTATCCCCAGCATCAGAATTTAATTGCACATGAAGTAGGGCATATGTGGTTTTATGGTATGCTGGGAAGTAATGAAACTTATAGAGCATTCATGGACGAAGGATTTACCCAGTTTCTTACCGTTTGGTGCATGGACAAACTTGTGGGGGAGAAAAGGGAAAGACACCATCCCAATAAGTTTATTAACAAATTTCTGGACTCTTCCGACACCAGGTATGAAAATTTATATTATCCATACCTCAACCACGTTACAGAAGGGTTCGATGAACCACTTAATACCCACTCTTCAGCATTCAACGGTGCTATTAGACATGGTGGAAATTATGGCCTGACCTATTACAAAACGGGCGTAATGCTTTATAACCTCAAATATGTATTAGGCGATGAATTGTTTTTGGACGCCATGAAATACTATGTTCAGAAATGGAAATTCAAGCATCCCTATCCGGAAGACTTTCGTCAGGCTATCATCGAATATACCAAGACTGACTTGAACTGGTTCTTTGATCAATGGCTGGAAACTACTAAATACATAGATTATAGCGTTAAAGAAATTTATAAAGGTGAAAAAGAAGGAGAATATGAAATAACTTTTCTGAGGAAGGGGCGGATGCAGATGCCTATAGAATTTACTGTAGTAGACGAAAAAGGCTTCAAATATAATTATTATATTCCCAATACATGGTTTATTAAAAACACAGATGCTGTGGTTTTACCGAAATGGTACGGTTGGGATTTACTTCAGCCGGAATATACAGCAAAAGTAAAATTGCTGAATAGAATAAAGTATGTACAAATAGACCCTACTCATACATTGGCAGATGCTGATCTTTCCAATAATAGCATGGGGTATCGAAATTTTAACACATGGCAATTCGATCATAAAATACCATTAGGAAAAAAATGGACCAAAGCGGAAAATTTTGCAAGGCCGGATTTGTGGTACAATAGCTTTGATGGTTTGCAATTAGGAGCAAATATTCATGGTAGTTATTTTAACAAGTACACTTATAGTTTGTCTATGTGGGGAAATACCGGACTTTTAAGAGGAAGAGAATATAAAGAATTTAAAAGATTTAATCAGCCGGTTGCTTTTAATTTTTCCCACACCAGTAATTTAAGTAAGCTTTGGGTCAATACATCTGTCTACGAATACGCTTCTTACAATGCGGGCCTTTTAAGGGCGGGTGCAGGTTTAGAAAAAATATTCAGGAAGCAGGATAATAGAAATCCACGCTATTCTAAAATATTCATTGAAGCAAAATATTTAATAAACAGCACAAATATAAACTATTACCTTTTATACCCGGGAGAATGGGGAAGCCGCTACGCAGACGTTGATCGTTATTCATATGTAAATGCAACTTTGAACATTGGCTTCTTCAGGCAATATGTTTATAAAAATGGCGTGGGAGAATTTACTTTTTCCGGAAAAATGCCATCATTCTTTGCTGATTATAATTATTCCGGGTTTACGTTAAATTCCATCAACAAAATCAATCTGAAAAAATTTGAGTTAAAGACGCGTTTATTCGGTAAGTGGTTATTTGGAGAAATTCCTAATGAATCAGCAGTTTACCTGGCAGGAGCCAGTCCCGAGGAGCTGGCAGAATCTAAATTTACAAGAGCAAGAGGCCTTATTCCAACCTCCTGGTTAGGATATGGTAATTCCATAAACCATTTTCATCAGGGTGGTGGGCTGAATCTGCGGGGATATGCAGGGTACCTGGCACCGGAAGCATCTGGAACACCAGGTTACAGGGCAAATGGAGGAGTCTCTACCAGTTTTGAACTGGATTTTGATAATTTTATAAAAATTAAGCCGAAAGGAATTGTTAAGAACATAAAAATCGATACTTACTTATTTGGTGATATGGGAGTTATAGCAGATGGCTCACGCGGATATTTAAACATGGGAAGATTCCGGATGGATGCTGGGCTTGGTACAGCCATAAACTTACGGTTTAGTCCTTATGATATAAAGCCTTTGGTGTTGAGATTTGACATGCCTTTGATATTAAATTCTCCTTCTGAAACAGAAAGTTATTTTAAATTTCGGTATGTGGTAGGTATTAACCGGGCATTTTAACAGTCTGTTGTATCTTGTGTACAAGAAATATAAATTTAAATCATACAATTCTTATAGTAATACCGTTTCAATATATAAGTTGTAAAACAAATAATAATAAAATCCATATTTTAGCTTCTTTTCCAACCATTAAAAGGTGAAATTGAGAAATATTAATTAATAAACTTTACAACTTTTTTATTTGAACGGTATTCGTAATTTTGGCATTTGATGAGCTTTCTCTATCCTCAGTTTCTTTTTGGTTTACTGGCACTGGCCATCCCTGTCATTATACATTTATTTAATTTTCAGAAGCCTAAAATAGTTTATTTTACTAACGTAAGGTTGTTAAGAGATGTAAAAGAAGTAACTAATAACAAGCTGAAAATTAAACATCTTCTGGTTCTACTTTGCAGGTTATTGTTCATTTTTTTCCTTGTACTTGCCTTTGCTCAGCCATTTAAAAACAAAAAAAACGCTACGACACTGGCAAATCAGAACGAAGCCTTTATTTATCTGGACAATTCCTATAGCATGCAAAGCGAAGTCGAAGATGGTAAGGCACTGGACGCTGCTATTAAAAGTATTTCAAAAATCAAGGACCTTTACCCTCAGAACGTCATGTTCAGAATGTTGACCAACGATTTTGAAAGTAAAGATCAGTTTTTGGTAAACAAAGAAAAGCTGTCAGAAAGGCTTTCTGAAATCGGATATTCTAATTTTTCCAGGGAAATGGAATCTGTGGTATCACATATAAGCAACAGGGCGGTTCAGAATAGTAGTTTCAATAAGCCGGTATTCTTATTCTCCGATTTTCAGAAATCCACTGCAGGAGATTTAGAAAAAATAACCTTTGACAGTACCTTCCAGTACCATTTAATACCGGTATATACAGAATTATCTAACAATATTTTTATTGATTCGGTCTGGTTGCCGACCCGGTTGTAAGGTCGAAAGAACAAAATATTGTAATGGCCCGAGTAATTAACAATTCTGAAGAAGCAGTTTCAGATTTGTTAGTTAAATTGTTCATTGACGATAACCAGGCTGGAACATCAAACATAAACCTTGCAGCAGGAGGAAATGAAGTAGTTGAATTTAAAATCTATTTAAAAGAACCGGGTATAAAAAAGTGTAGGATCAGTTTTGAGGATTTTCCAGTGACATTTGATAATGAATTTTACTTTGTACTCAATGTCTCTCCGCGGATAAACATCCTGCATTTATTTGAAGAAAAAAATAGTTTCATACCATCAGTATATTCAAAAGCAAATACCTTTAATCTTACTTCCCAGAGAATAGGTGATTTTGACTATTCTCTCTTATCAGTTTCTAATCTTTTAGTATTAGAGAACCTTAGAATAATACCTGAAGCGTTAAATAATCCATTGAAAGATTTTGTAGCCAGGGGAGGAAGTGTTTTAATATATCCTTCATCGAATAGCGATGTGGTTTCATACAATAATTTTTTAAGAAAATTCAACCTGCCTGCATTAAGCAAGGCAAAACCGGATTCTTCATTGCCACAGATAAATTTTACTTTGTCACCGCCAGACCTTAATAATCCTTTTTTTAAAGATGTATTTGAGAAAAAAGATAGGAGCATGGATATGCCTTATGCCATACCGGTATTTTTATGGAATAATAAGGGAGAAAAATTGTTGGCATACAAAAACGGAGATTCCTTTTTTTCAGTATTTCCTTCCGGCACCGGAAAAATATTTATTGCAGCAAGTCCTCTGAAATCTGAATATACGAATTTTCAAAGACACGCAACTTTCGTTCCTGTCATGTATAAGATAGCATTTCAGAGTTTACCATCGGAAACGAGCCTTTCTCATAATTTACAGGATCCTGCTATTTCACTGACTCTGGATCTGAAACAGGAAAAAAATGTATTTGAAATTTCTGGGGAAAACTTTAAAGAAACAGGAAAAAAAATGTATTTGAAATTTCTGGGGAAAACTTTAAAGTAATTCCTCATCAAAGAATAAATGGCCGCTCTTTAATTTTCAGTCTTCCGGAACAGAATTTTAAGCCCGGATTTTACAATTTATTGCTGGAAGATTCTGTGGTAACTACTCTGGCTTTTAATTATAGTAAGAAAGAATCTGATTTAAGTGCTTTTACAAGTGATGAACTTAAATCAATGATAAATAAAAAAAAGAATGTTCATATTTATCACGGCAGTCTTGAGAAATTTGTGAATGAATTTGAGGAAAATAACATAGGCGTTTCATTGTGGAAATATTGCCTTGTTCTGAGCCTCATATTTCTATTATGTGAAATAATGCTTTTAAGATTATATTAAATTATCGGAAATGATTATTAGAATTGATAATGCCACCATTTTAGACTCACATTCTTCTTTTCACAACCAAAAGAAAAATTTGATAATTGAGGATGGTATCATTAAAAATATCTCTGACAACCAGGAAAAAGCTGACACTGTAATTCAGGGAAATAATCTGATGGTCTCTCCGGGTTGGGTAGATATGAGGGTAACTATAGGGGACCCTGGATTGGAACATAAAGAAGATATAAAAAGTATCTCTACCGCCGCGGCGTTTGGCGGGTTTACAGAAATTCTTTGTATGCCAGGAACAAAGCCAGCAATACATACAAAGGATGTCATTGGATATATTAAAGGAAAAGCCAGAGAAGAGTTGGTTGACATCCATCTTGCAGCTTGTGTAACGCACGACAGGCTGGGAAAGGACATGACAGAAATGATAGATTTGCATCATGCAGGAGCACTTGCTTTTACAGATGGAGATAAACCAATCTGGCATACAGATATATTACTGAAATCACTGCAGTATCTGCAGACATTTGATGGCCTTCTTATTGATCATGCCGAAGAATTAACATTAACTCATTCGGGACAGATGAACGAAGGCATCAATAGCACGCGATTAGGCCTGAAAGGTATTCCAAAACTCTCTGAAGATATAATAGTAGAAAGAAATCTAAACATTTTATCTTATTCCGGAGGACGCATCCATTTTGCGCATATCTCCAGCCCACAGTCTATAGAAAAAATCCGAAAGGCTAAACAGGCAGGCTTAAAAGTAACCTGCGACATTGCTGCATATAACCTTGTACTGGATGATTCTTTGCTGCATACATTCGATACCGGTTACAAAGTAAATCCTCCTTTGAGAGATCGGGAAGATGTTAATTATTTCTGGAGGGCATTGGAAGAAGGAGTTATTGATGTTATTGTGTCTGACCATGTGCCTTTGGATGAAGAAAGCAAAAATACAGAATTCGACCTTGCTGAATTTGGAATGATAGGTATTGAAACAGTGTTTCCTATCCTTCTTTTGCATGAACATAACAAGCTGAAAATGGATGTATTATTAGAGAAATTATGCTACAATCCGAGGAAGATTCTGAAACTGCCTGTGCCTGTTGTTAAGGAAGGGGAGTTAGCTAATCTTACTATATTTGATCCTTCACACCGTTGGACTTATCATGCGAAGGATGTAAAATCTAAATCTAAAAACAGCCCGTTTATAGGTAACGAGTTTACAGGAAAAGTCATTGCAGTCTTTAATAAAGGTAAATTTAAGGTTAACTAGACTTTAGAATTTGTGGTGACAAACAGTAAAACGAATATGGTAGCCGAAAAGAATATTTCCGTAGTTATCCCTCTTCTCAACGAGGAAGAGTCGTTACCAGAGTTGACTTCCTGGATTGAAAGGGTGATGCTGGAAAATAATTATTCATACGAAGTTTTACTTATTGATGACGGCAGTACAGATAATTCATGGGAGGTTATTGAAAAAATATCCCGGCAAAACTCAAATTTCAAAGGTATTCGTTTCAACAGAAATTATGGAAAATCGGCAGCGCTACAGGTAGGATTTTCTGCTGCTATTGGGGAAGTAGTGTTTACAATGGATGCGGACCTTCAGGATAGTCCTGATGAAATTCCGGGTTTATACAAAATGATAACAGAGGAAGGTTATGACCTTATTTCAGGGTGGAAAAAGAAAAGATTCGATCCTTTAAGCAAAACCATCCCCACCAAATTATATAACGGTGTTACAAGTGCTATTTCAGGAATAAAGCTCCATGATTTTAATTGCGGATTAAAAGCTTATAAATTAAAAGTCGTGAAAAGCATTGATGTATATGGCGAAATGCACAGATACATACCTGTAATTGCAAAGTGGAATGGATTTAAAAAAATTGGTGAAAAGGTAGTTCAACATCAGCAAAGGAAATATGGGGTTACTAAATTTGGTCTGAGTAGGTTTATCTATGGTTTCCTGGATTTGCTTTCCATAACTTTTGTAACCAAATTCAGAAGAAGGCCCATGCATTTTTTTGGAACTTTAGGTACGCTCTCTTTTCTTTTTGGTTTCATTACAACTTTTTACCTGATAGCAGAGAAAGTATACAACATTGCCAATAGCGTACGAGGCAGAGATGTGGTGGATAATACATGGTTTTACCTTTCCCTGGTAGCCGTCGTCATAGGGGTTCAGCTTTTTCTTGCAGGATATATAGCAGAAATGATTACCCTTACATCAAATAAAAAGAACGATTACATCATCACAGAAAAGACCTAATGCGGTTATGCTGAAATTTTCTGTAATTATACCTGTTTTTAACAGACCTGATGAATTAAGAGAACTCCTGCTCAGCCTTACCAGACAGACCCTGCAAATTTTCGAGGTAATTATTGTGGAAGATGGTTCAGTTTTAAAAAGCGACAATGTGGTTCAGGATTTCCGGCATTTGCTTCCTGTTCAATATTTTTATAAGAAGAATTCCGGCCCTGGATTATCGAGGAACTACGGCGCAGAAAAAGCACAAACGGATTTTTTTATCTTTCTGGATTCAGATTGCATTCTTCCTGAAGATTATTTTCAGAATATTGAAATATTTAATGCCAGCCATGATATGAAATGTTTCGGTGGACCAGACAAAGCTCATCCGGATTTTAGTCCAATACAGAAAGCAATAAATTATTCAATGACCTCTTTTCTTACTACAGGAGGGATAAGGGGTGGCAAAAAAAAAGTTATTAAATTTCATCCCAGAAGCTTTAACATGGGCTTTTCCCGCATAGTGTTCCAAAAAACCGGAGGTTTTCGGGGTATGAGGTTTGGTGAGGACATAGACCTGAGCCTTAGGATTGAAAAGGAAGGGTTTAAGTGTTATTTAATAGAAAATGCTTATGTATTTCACAAAAGAAGAACTGATTTTAAAAAATTCTTTAAGCAAATATATAATTCAGGAATTGCAAGGATTAATTTATTTAAACTTCATCCTACTTCATTAAAAGCTACTCATTTTGCTCCGGCAATTTTTACATTATACCTTTTTATATCTCTCGTGGCAGGAATGTTGAACTGGCCTTGGTTATCAATATTATTGTTGATTTATTTACTGGTTATATTCGGACACGCTACGGTTGTAAATGTTAATGTATGGGTTGGGTTTTTAAGTGTAATTGCCACATTGGTGCAAATGATTTCGTATGGAACAGGATTTTTGCTTGCCTTTTTTTCCAGGATAGTATTAGGAAAAAAAGAATTTTCTGCCTTTGAAGAAAATTTTTATAAGTAGGTTAACACACTTTTTATTTGATCCAAAGCTTCCTTAACGGTTGAAACCGGTGCCTGACAGGTTTTATTACTGCAAATGTAAATTAAAGTATCATGCTTGTAATTATTAACATTTCGATTCTTAAGTAAAGGTAATTGGGTGGGCATTGAAGCACAACAGAATACAACGTTAGGTAAATAATGCTTTTCTAACGCTTCTTTAAATGAAATATAATCCTTACCTACAATTGCTATTTCCAGAGTAGGAGAAGTAACGTTAGTTAATAATATCGCCCAGTTTGCAAGAAAATTAACATCTGATATTATAAGATTTCTCATCCTCCCCAGCATGGCCAACGCTATTTCTGTTAAGTTTTCATCTTCCAGCAAAGTCCCGAGTTGGAATAAATTATTTGCCATTACAGAATTAGAAGAAGGAATTACATTGTCAAATATTTCTTTTTTCCTGGCTATAAGTGGATCCGATTTTGAAGAAGTATAGTAAAACATTTTTTCCTTAGGATCATAAAAATTCCTGATCACACTTGCCGTTAATCCTTCTGCTATAAGCAGCCACTGTTCGTTGAATGTGGTTTGATACAGGTGTATATAACTTTGAATTACAAACGCATAGTCATCCAGGAAACCCTCTATTTTAGCAACTCCATTTTTATAGGTATGAAATAATTTTCCAGAGTTAATAAGTTTTTCATTGATAAAAGCAGCATTTCTTTCAGCTAATTGAAGGAAACGAGCTTCCTTAAAAGCTTTATAAGCATCGAGTAGTGCTTTTAACATCAATGCATTCCAGGATGTTAAAATTTTATCATCAATACCGGGATAAATTTTATTATTTCTGAAATTGAATAATATGTCTTTCCATGTTTTAATTTTATTTTTCAACTCAGCTAAATCTAAATGATTTTTTTCCGCAAATGAGCTGTCACTATATTTTCTGAAAAGAATATTGTTTCCATGTTCCCAATTACCCTCTTGACGGATATCGTAATATTCCCGGATCAATACAAAATCTTCGGGGAACAATGTTTTTAGCTCTTCATAGCTCCATACATAAAATTTACCTTCTGTGCCCTCACTGTCAGCATCCACAGCAGAATAAAATCCTCCTTCAGTGGAAACCATCTCTCTTTCCAGCCACTTTATAGTTGCGTAAACTACTTCCTTGTACAATCCTTCCTGCGTAGCATGAAAGGCTTCTGAAAAGAGGCTTACTAATTGTGCATTGTCGTATAGCATCTTTTCAAAATGTGGAACCAGCCACTCTTTATCAGTGCTATACCTTGCAAATCCTCCTCCAATCTGATCAAACAGTCCGCCCATAGCCATATTGTCAAGAGTATGGCGAATATGATTGATTACACTTTCATCTTTAAAAAGATGGAAATATCGCAGTAAAAATAGATAAACTGCTGGCATAGGAAACTTAGGTACCTTATTCAATCCCCCATTGATAGTATCAAACTTTGAAGAAAGATTTTGATAGGCAGTTTGCAGGTCCTCCAAATGAAATCCATCATTGATGGCATGTAATCCATGTCTTTGTAAATCACTTGTATTAAGCGAACGTGTAAACTCTTCAGCGGAATTGTCAAGTTCCTGACGGTTTTCTGAATATGCCTGCCGGATTTGTTGAAGCAGGTTTTTCCACTGAGCATTGGGGTAGTAAGTGCCGCCATAAAATGGCCTTGCATCAGGAGTAAGAAAAACATTCAGTGGCCAGCCTCCTCTGATGTTCATCATCTGAAGTGCGTCCATGTATACCTGATCTACATCTGGTCTTTCTTCTCTGTCTACCTTAATATTAATGAAATACTCATTCATTATCCGGGCTACTTCCACGTCTTCAAATGATTCTTTCTCCATTACATGGCACCAGTGGCAAGCGGAGTATCCTATGCTCACAATGATAGGTTTATCCTCTTTTAAGGCAAGATCAAGCGCTTCCCTTCCCCAGGGCATCCATCTTACAGGATTGTAAGCATGCTGTAAAAGATAGGGACTGGATTCACTGACTAATGCATTTGCCCCTGTTAGATCAGAAGATGGATGTTGCTGAAGCATGTACAATTAACCATTTATTGAAACTATTCTATTTTGAAGCAGTTCGATTTCTTCGGAAAAATCAATATCATGACTCAACTCTTTTGCTTTCGCTAATGTTTGCAATAAAAACTGTTTGTAAGCCGTAGATCCAGGATTGAATGGGCGGTGGTGAATGGCGGTAATTATTTCCTGTATTTTATCCAATGTTGTTCTGGTCCTGTTTTCCATGTAGGCCTCTGTAAACTTTTGCCAGATGTATTTTTCTGCAACTTCGTTAGGGTGGATCATATCTTCTTTGTAAAATCTATAATCTCTGAGATCATCCATTACAATCTCGAATGATGGAAAATAAATAACATTTAAAAAATTTTCTGAGATAAGGTAAGATGCTAATCTCAATACTGACTTACTTACATTATTTAAAGGGAGCGTGTCTTTAATATGCCTGACAGGACTAACAGTAAGAATAATCCTGACATTGGGATTCAATCCTGTTATTTTATCGTAAAACGATTCAAATCCTGAACAGATCTGTTCCACACTAAGCAAATTTTTGGTAAAATGCTTTGCAGGAACTTTGTGACAATTTGCCACTATTAGACCTGAATCATTCGTTTGATAAGCCCAAGCAGTCCCTAACGTTATAATTATTACATCGTGATTTAAAAGATTATTCTGTATGGTATGTAACAGGTTGTAAAGTTTATACTTCAGTTCGTTTTTTGTATCTGCTGTAAAAGATGAATGAAAATTGTAGTTGTACCAAGAGCCGTCTCTTTCAATGAAGTTTTTCTCATTTAACAAAGAGTCTATGTTACAGAGAAGATTAAAAATAGAAACAGGATTAAAAGTAATTCCCAGTGGATTCCGGGCAACATTAAATTTAGAGGTCTTAAGTAGGCCTCCTATAACGTCAGCGAAGCAACTGCCTATGGTTAGTATATTGGATTGGTGCGTTATTTTAAACTGAGAAGGGGGGAGAAAAATTTCTGTTCGAAACATATCGGCCTTTCGGTTGGAATGGAAATAAAAAAAGTCCCGGAAAGGGACTTTTTTTATAATTATTTAAGTAAAACTTATTCAGCAACTACCTGAAACTTTACATCATGTTTTATTTCCTTGTGAAGGTCCAGAACAGCGGTATATTCTCCTAATTCTCTCACTTCAGTTTTAAAAGAAATTTTCTTTCTGTCTACAGAAAAACCTTTGTCTTTTAAAGCATCAGAAATCTGCAAAGATGTGATAGCACCAAATATTTTGCCGCTTTCTCCAACTTTAGCTTTAATCTGCAACACGCTATTGCCAATTTTCTCAACAATACTTTGCGCATCTTTCTTAATTTTTTCTGCTTTGTGAGCAGCCTGCTTTACATTCTCCGCAATAACTTTTTTATTAGGAGTGCTAGCAATAATCGCTAATCCTTGTGGAATAAGGTAATTTCTTCCATGTCCAGGTTTCACGATAACTATATCATTTTTATAACCTAGACCTTTTATATCTTCTTTCAATATTACTTCCATAGTAGATTATTTTAAAGAGTCTGTAACATAAGGTAGCAAACCAATGTGTCTTGCTCTTTTTACAGCCTGAGCAACTTTCCTTTGGAATTTAAGGCTTGTTCCCGTAAGTCTTCGGGGAAGAATTTTTCCTTGTTCGTTTACGAACTTTAAAAGGAAATTGGCATCCTTGTAATCGATATACTTAATACCATTCTTTTTGAACCTGCAATACTTTTTGCGATTCTCAACTTTATTTACTGATTCGTTTACAAGTGTCATTTTTTCTCCTCCTGTTTTTCACTTGATTTTTTAAATTCACCTTTTTTCCTTTTTAAATTATAAGCTACAGCATGTTTGTCCAACACGGTAGTCATAAAACGCATAATCCTTTCATCTCTTTTAAACTCCACTTCAAGAGTATTTACAAGAGAAGGCTTACCTTTAAATTCAAAAAACTGATAAAACCCAGTGTTTTTGTGTTCAATTGGATACGCCAGCTTTTTCAAGCCCCAATTTTCTTCATTTACCATTTCTGCCTCACCATCGGTGAGTACTTGCTTAAATTTTTCGACAGCATCCTTCATCTGCGTATCAGATAAAACGGGAGTTAAAATGAATACTGTCTCATAGTTTTTTGATTCCATTTTAAATCTTTTTTGGGCTGCAAAGATACTTAAAAAAATGCTATATAGAAAGAGTATAGAGTAATTTTGTGAATTTATTATTAAATAAAAAAGCCTGCTGAATTAATCAGCAGGCTTTTTTATTTAAATTTAGTATTGTTTAGTTAACCGTAAAAGAGGATTCTCCGATTTTCAGACCATCAGAATATATCTCAATTTTATGTTTTCCAACTTTGAAAGGTGTACCTTTTTTATAATCGAAAGTAACTTGTTGACTTTTGTTGTCATATAGGATATCCTGTTTCTGAGTATAGAACACCTCTTTGCCATTTTGCATAAAGCTTCCTCCGCCTGTGCCTAAGTCAAACAAAGCACCTCCATCAGGTTCTGTTACTCTTAGAACGATACTTTTTCCTTCTGCTTTTGCTACATGATTTTCAGCAAGTATAAAAGATACCCTTAATACATCGATGTCTTTTACTTTGTAAGTATCACCTGTTTTTTCTTTTCCTTTAGGAGACAATGTAAATGTTTGAACATTCTCAGCCTTAAGAGAGGCCGCTAGTTCTACCTTTTTAGATAATTCTTCTTTGGTGGTTTTTAACTCAGTAAGAGACTGCTCATTTTGAGACAATTGAGATTTAAGCTCAATATTGCTTCTTTGAAGTGTATCAACCTGAGCCTTGTATCTGTTAAGTTCAGCCTCAGTTTCGCTGGCTAGATATTTTAACTTTTCAAGTTCTTTTTTAACTCTGAAATAAGCACCTTCATAATTTTGCATGGTACTCATTCGCTCTTTCACACTTTCAAGCTCATTATGAAGTCTGGTCGTATCAGCACCATATTGGGCAAGCTCCATTTTCTTTTCTTCAAGTTCCTGAATTGCCGCTTTTAACTCGGTATTTTTGGTGTCTATTTCTTTTTTCTGGTCAACAATGGCTATATCTTTCTCTTCCAATTGAGCACTTTTATTGAAATTCAAAAATATAAGTACACCATTAACAGCAAGCATAAAAATAATAAATGCTATAATAAGTCCCTTTCTGCTGCCACTTTTGTTGGGTTCTTCAGTGCTGCCATCTGTTTCTTTGGCTTTCATTCTCTCTCTTTCTCTTATACGATCTCTTGTTCTAGGTTCCATATTTTAGAATTCAATAATTTTATGTTTGGACTTATATTTAATGAGTGAAGTAAAAATACGCAAAAATTTAAATTATACAAGTTTTATTTAGATAAAAACAATTTTCAAAGAGAATAATTCCAGTTTAATCTTGAAAAAATTATATAGATTTATTTTTTCGTTTTTTTAAATTCTTTCGATTTATCGATAATATTGCGTTTTTTAAGGATAAATTTACTTTTGAAAGCTCATAAACAATATATAAAAAATAGTATACTTTTGTTTAATAAAATTGTTACAAAAAATTCCGAAATGATTGAAATCCCTAAATTGAAACATAAAGACTCTGGTAACTTTTTCCTTATAGCTGGACCATGCGCGATTGAGAACAGAGAAATCGCTTTTCAGGTAGCTGACGAAATATCAATGCTAAGTGATAAGTATAAAATTCCATTTATTTTTAAAGGTTCCTATAGAAAAGCCAACAGAACTAAATTGGATTCTTTTACAGGTATCGGTGACCTTGCAGCTCTTGAAATTTTAAAAGAGGTTGGCCAGAAATACCAGGTTCCAACAATCACAGATATTCATGAATCTGATGAAGCTGCTGAAGCAGCCAGATATGTAGACATTTTACAGATTCCTGCATTCCTTTGCAGGCAGACAGACTTGCTAATTGCGGCTGCTAATACGGGAAAAATCGTAAATGTTAAAAAAGGACAGTTTCTTTCGGGAGCAGCCATGAAATTTGCAGTCGATAAAATAAAGGCTGCCGGCAATCAAAATATAATCCTTACTGAAAGAGGAAATTTTTATGGGTATTCTGATTTAGTAGTTGATTATAGAAATATAATTGACATGAAGTCTCTAAATGTTCCTGTAGTGATGGATTGTACGCATTCACTTCAACAACCGAACCAGTCCTCCGGAGTTACCGGTGGTAAACCGGAATTAATTGAAACCATCGCAAAGGCTGCAATAGCGGTTGGAGCGGACGGGATTTTTATTGAAACACATCCTGAACCAGCAATTGCTAAATCAGATGGTGCAAATATGTTGCGTTTAGAATTGCTGGAAAAATTACTCTTAAAGTTAGTGAAAATCAGAGAGGCAATTTGAATTCTATACTCTTAAATTGAAGTGTTCTTTAGGCTGGGCCTTTCTAAAAAAAACTATCCCAAAATAAAATAAGTCAATGGATACGGTTACTGCAGGATGGGACTTAATTTCATTCCAGGCCTTGACCATCTCTGCTGACCAATAAATATCGTCAAAAATAAATACACTTTCTTCATGGGCTTTCAGAAGGCAAGTGTTAAAGTAATTAATCGTAGGTTCATACCTGTGATTTGCATCAAAAAAAGCCAGATCTATCCGAGGAATATTCTTAATAGTTTCCTCAAGGGTAATATCTATATTTCCTTTAATGGTAGTTATATTCCCAAGCTTGAGTTTTCGGAAATTTTCCCTGGCAACATCTAAAGATTCATCACAACCTTCCAGAGAAATGACTTTGCACTTCTTCTGACTTTTAGCGAAGTAACTGGTAGTAATACCTAAAGAAGTGCCTAATTCAAGTATGTAGGTAGGTGCAAGATAACAGCTTAACCGGAAAAGGACCTGAGCTATCTCCGGCTTCTTGGAAAAATTTCTGGCAATATCAGATACTTTTCTGACTGTATTTCCTTTCTTAAAATGGCCGGCACCATAATCTTTATATGATATCTCCCTTTTGTCATTTATTAAAGCCCGTCTTAAAAGTTCAATTTCCTTAAAAGTATAGTATTGTTTTCGGGGTTTAAGGGCCTGGCTATAAAGATTGTAAACAAAAGGTGAATGGATAGAATGTTCATTTCCTGATTTAAAGAGATATTTAAGATACCTGAAAATGAAAATTAAATTCCGCACTAAGTTTTAATATAGGAAGACAATTAATTCATTTTATAAGGAACTACCATGGTAAATTCAGGAATATTTACCTGGAACTTCTTGCCATCTACAACCCTCTCCATTAGATAGGTACCTTTCATTTTACCAATTTCTGTTTTCAAATTGCAACCGGACACGTATTCATGGGATTCTCCAGGTTCCAATACTGGTTGTTGGCCAACCACACCATCTCCTTCAACCTCACGGATATTTCCTGTGGCATCATATATAAACCAATGCCTTCTTAATAATTGAACAGTATGTTCGTTACTGTTTTCAATCAATATTTTATAAGTAAATACGTAATGGTATTGAGCGGGACTGGAATATTCAGGTTGATAAAACGTAGCAACACTTACTTTAACTCCATCTGTGATTTCTGTAACCATTAATCAAAAGATTTAAAATATGTTGTTTAGTAAACACTTAAATTTACCCAATAGTTTTGGTTTTTCAACTTTTAAATTTAAAAAAAGACTAAGTATACTGATATATATTGCTAAAATTTTTTCGAATTATAAAAGAATTAAAATTGAAGTTTCCATCGAGTTTAAGGGTTAATTATTAATTACTATTTATTTTGCAGTTCTTTTTAAGACTAATGCATCTTGTTTCTGTGCCAATAGCATAATACAAGTATCAAAACAGGCATATTCCTGATTAAGTAAATTAAAATCAAGCAACTGACACTAATTGTATTCTCTGAATTTTAGAAATGACTGTTAAACTGGAAGCATCGTGGAAAGAAAAACTTTATGAAGAATTTGAAAAAGAATATTTTACAGGTCTTATAGAATTTGTAAAAAATGAGTATAAAAATTCAACAGTTTACCCACCAGGTCCGCAAATTTTCAATGCTTTTGAAAAATGTACATTTACCGATACCAAGGTTGTAATTATAGGTCAGGACCCTTATCATGGTCCGAAACAGGCAAATGGCTTAAGTTTTTCAGTGAATGATGGCATTCCCTTACCACCTTCACTAAAAAATATTTTTAAGGAGATAAAAACAGACCTTGGAAAAGAGATTCCCCCTACCGGGAATTTAGAAAGATGGGCGCGTCAGGGAGTTTTATTGCTGAATGCAACACTTACGGTCAGGGCGAACACTCCAGGTTCTCATCAAAACAAGGGTTGGGAAACTTTCACAGATACAGTAATTGAAAAAGTAAGTAAACACAAAGAAAACATTGTATTTCTTCTATGGGGTGCCTATGCTCAAAAGAAAGGAAGTATTATAGATGGTCAAAAACATCATGTTCTAAAAGCAGCCCATCCATCACCGTTTTCAGCTCATAATGGTTTTTTTGGGTGTAAACATTTTAGCAACGCCAACGAATATTTGTTCTCAAAAGGATTATCTCCTATTGAATGGTAATGATGTTTTTCAGGAATTTGATCTAAAAGTTTCTTATCTAAGAATTTAAAAACTCCATTTAGTAAGAATTGCTAAATGGAGTAAATAACTATTCTATAATTTTAAAAATTCTGTTCCAACGGATTTTATCTACAATATTAAATACACTTTCTTCACTGTCAATGGACATCCAGACCAACAGCGCTTTTCCTACTATATGATCTTCAGGTACAAAGCCCCAATATCTTGAATCAAGAGAATTGTGCCTGTTGTCACCCATCATAAAATAGTAATTTTGTTTGAATGTATATCGGTCCACCTTTTTGTTCTCTATATAAAGCGCACCATCCTTAACAAAAGCATCTTCATTATCTTCGTATCTGGTGATGTATTTTTCATATAGCAACACATTTTTCTCATTCATTTCTAATACATCTCCTTTTTTAGGAATGTATAATGGACCAAAGTTATCTCTGTTCCATTCGAATTTTGGTGAATTTGGAATAACCTCCATTTCCCTTTTTCCTTTTGCAAAATGGTATAATACCACTTGATTTATAAAGGGAAGACCTTTTAATTCATTGGCAGTTGCCGGCTCTGTATGAACGAAATAGCGGGGAGGCTCTTTACTGGGCTGGTACAGTTTGTATTTTTGAAAGAACTTGTCGCTAAGTTCTTCCCTTGCTTCCAGTATATAACTATATTGGGTATTGGGCGGCTCAGATACTGCTTTGCCATTTATAAAAACCTGCATATCCCTGATCTCTATGGAATCTCCACCTATTCCAATGCATCTTTTTATATAATTGGTTTTCAGATCTGTCGGATATTCTATTTCTTCAGGGTAATTGAACACGACCACATCATTATTCTTGACATCCTGAAATCCGGGAAGTCTGAATTGCGGAAGTTGAATCAGAGTAGAAAATGAAGGTATTTCCGTTCCCCAGATTTTTTGATGTGTAAGGGGCACCTGCAGCGGTGTTTTAGGGGTGCGGGGACCATAGTTAATTTTGCTTACAAATAAAAAATCACCAACCAGCAGGGATTTTTCCATGGAAGGGGTTGGGATGGTATAAGCTTCCATAAATGCCCATCGGATAAGGGTAGCTGCAACTACCGCAAAAACCAATGTATCTATAAATTCTTTAGATTTCGTCTTAGGCTTTTCTACCTTCTTTTTTTGCCAGAATTTCCAATTCATCTTAATAGCTGATTTTTAACATATCATTCATTCCAAATATACCTTTTTTCCCTTTTAACCATTCGGCAGCAACTACGGCCCCTTCGGCAAAACCGTGCCTTGTATGGGCAGTGTGCTTAATTTCAAGGGTATCAACTTTAGATTCATACTGAATTGTATGAGTACCAGGGATATTTTCAATTCTTTTTGAGATAATCTCTAATTGTTCCGAAGAAGATGCAGTACTGTTTACCCAAACTTTCTTCCTATCGTTCTGAGAAATAATTCCTTCAGCCAAAGTTATGGCAGTGCCACTGGGAGCATCTTTCTTTTCGGTATGGTGGATTTCCTCCATTTTAATATCATACTCAGGATAATGATTCATTACACGAGCCAGGATTTTGTTGAAATGAAAAAACAGGTTCACCCCGACACTAAAATTCGAGGCATAAAAAAAAGACCCTCCATTCATACGGCATATCTGGTCCAGTTCTGGTTTTTTCTCAAGCCAACCTGTAGTGCCGCACACTACGGGAATATGATTTTCCAGGCAGAACTTAATGTTTCCATAGGCGCTCTCGGGTTGAGAAAACTCAATAGCTATATCTATCTTAGCACCTTTTAGTTTATATAAATCTTCTTTATTGTGGTTGTCGATTTTCGCAAAGATAGTGTGTTGTCTGGCTATGGCAATCTGTTCAATGGTCTTACCCATTTTCCCGTATCCTAAAATTAATATGTTCATTATAATCTTATTTTATTCGATTTAATATTCTGTTCTAAAATTATTTTTTAAATCTGCAGGTCAGCGTAAGCGAAAAACCAGGCGGAGCTAACGGATGTAAATCCATTTTGGGCTTTATGTCCAAAGATAAATTATCATTGATATCAAAATTCTTTAAATGGGCATCGACATGGGCATCTATTACATTTAAGAGGTATACACCCATTAAGGCAATGATATTTAAATCCCTGTTTCTTCGAAAATTATCTCTGTCTAATTTTATTCTTTCCGGAAGTAGTCTCGAAAAAATGTATTCTTTATATATTCTGTTTTTCAGGTTTATAGAATCTGAGATTATTGCAAATCGGGGATCCTTGGTACCAACAGTTGTCAAATACAGAGTGTCTCTGTAGGCCTGGGACAATTCTTTGTAATATTTTTGGTTGTCATTTAAAAAGTAAATTAGTACGCCTCCAAGTGCATAGACGATCGGGATCTTCCAATAGCTGCGATTATATGCCTGCCCCAATCCCGGTAATACTGCTGACATAATGGTTGCGGTTTTAGGATCACGGGGATTTCTAACAGGTGCCAGGGTTTCGATACTGTCGGAAATAACGGTGGAATCTGTTGTAATCTTTGTATTTCCTTCCTGACCATACAGGCAAGACGTACTTGCTAAAACGGACATGTAAACAGTGAAAAGGAAAAATACAAATTTTACGAAACCAGACATTTAAAATTCAGAGATCATTATGGGGAGCAAAGATATTCTTTTTGTTTTATTTAAACCAATAAGGGTTAGGCTCTCATCCTGCTCCGTGGTTTGCGCTCTCCGAATTATAACTTTATATGCTAAAATAAATTGTTAAACATTAGCACAAAAATATCTGCTTCAATACCATAGAAAATTAAAGGCTAAAAAAGCAAATGAGATTTACTGAAAAGATTCTATAGCAATCAGGCCTTTTTTTCTCAAATATTCAATAATTCCAAAATCCTGTTTAAATCTTCTGTTGAAGTAAAGGGTATTTTAATTTCCCCTTTGTTGTGATTATCGCTTTTGATATTAATTTTTGTTCCAAAATGTGATGAAAGCTTGGATTGTAAGCTAACAATTTCAGAATTTAGGGTAGATGGTTTTTCCTGTCGATTATCTTTTTTGGGTGCCGCAACTTCCCTCGCCAGCTCTTCCACTTTTCTCACCGATAGATCCAGTTCAAGTATTTTTTTGAATATATCAAGTTGCAGATCTATATTCTCAATAGTAATCAAGGCTCTTGCATGCCCCATACTTATCTTGTTATCTCTTAATGCTGCCTGAATATCGGGTGGAAGTTTCAATAGCCGGAGGTAATTGTTTACAGTAGTTCTGTTTTTACTTACCCTGTCACCTAGTTCTTCTTGTTTCAGGCTGCATTCTGTTATAAGCCTTTGGTAGCTCAACGCAATTTCGAGAGCATTAAGATTTTCACGTTGTATATTCTCAATTAATGCCATTTCCAGCATTTGCTGGTCATCAGCAGTTCTGATAAAGGCAGGAATACGGTCAAGGCCCGCAAGCTTAGATGCCTGATAACGCCTTTCTCCGGAAATAAGCTGGTATTTATCTTTACTAAGCCTCCTTACAGTAATTGGCTGAATAATTCCCTGCACTTTAATCGACTCAGATAATTCTTGCAGAGAATGCTGATCAAAGTGGGTTCTTGGCTGATATGGGTTTACCTCAATATTATCAAGGGATATTTCATTGATGGCGTTTACTACAACCTGATGAGCGAGATCTTCGCCGGAAGGTTTTTCTTTTATGTTGTCAGAATCCTGAAGCAGCGCCCCCAAACCTCTTCCCAATGCATTTCGCTTCAAATTTGGCTTCTTATCGTTCATAGTTGATATTTTATTTTATAACTCCACACTTATAAGGATGAAGATAGTAGTATTTTAAAGAATTTATTTTGCTAAAGGAAGCCCATTTTTCTCAAGAATTTCCTGAGCAAGTTTAATATAACTTATTGCTCCTTTGCTATCTGCATCATGTGCAATTACCGGAATACCGAAACTGGGAGACTCACTCAACCTCACATTTCGGGGAATAATTGTTTCAAAAACCATTTGCTGAAAATGATTTCTCACCTCCTCTACCACCTGATTCGAAAGCCTTATCCTCATATCATACATTGTAAGTAAAATACCTTCCACTTCCAGTTCCTGGTTCAATCTCGATTGAATTATTTTTATTGTGTGTAATAATTTTCCCAGGCCTTCCAACGCAAAGTATTCACATTGAACAGGAATCAATACAGAATCCGCTGCTGTAAGGGCATTTACTGTAATCAAACCTAAAGAAGGAGAACAGTCAATTATAATAAAATCGTACAGCTCTTTTACACTTCTAAGGCTCTCCTTCATTTTGCCTTCCCTGTTCTCAATATTAATCATTTCTACTTCAGCACCAACCAGATCAATGTGAGAAGGTAGCAAATCAAGAAAGTTTACCTCTGTTTTAAGAATCAGAGAGGCTGCATCCAATCCATCAACCATGCATTCGTAAATACTTTTATCTATAGTTTTGGGATTAAAGCTTAATCCAGAGGTTGAATTTGCCTGTGGATCAGCATCAACCAAAAGTGTTTTATGTTCCAGCGCCGCAAGACTGGCAGCAAGATTTATTGCAGTCGTTGTTTTTCCCACGCCTCCTTTTTGGTTTGCTATCGCAATAATTTTTCCCATAATAACTTAATTAAACTAAAATTTAGTAATGCACTTATATTCAAAGGAAAATTATAATAAAGCCTATAAAATCATAGAAATCTTGTATTTATAATTAACTGTGAATCGTAAAAATAAGGCTTTAGAAATAAAAAAAGGCTTTTTTTGATTAAGATAATTTCTAAGATAGTTATTCACAAGTTCTGCAATAGTTATAAACATCAAAACTTTGAAAACAGTAATTTACCATAGCACCTTTGTAGTCTTCAAATTCATACTAATTACAATCTTTACTCCTCCCTGTGTTTGTGCTCTCCTTTTTCAATGGATTTTAAGAACTTTTTCCAGGCAAATGGATCAATCAGATTAAATGAAGGTGTAAAATACCTGCCTGTCTGTCCTCTGATCTGTTGATTGATAAAATACCTGTGATTAAGACTTCCATCATCAGGCATGTTAATCATCATTCTGTTTAAAATCTTAGGATTTAAATTATTGAGGGCATTGTCCTGATTGGTATTATCCAGATCTAAAGCCAGAAAAGCTTCTTTGAATGATTTTTCTGTAGACCATGGAAATACTTCTACTACAGGCATAACACTTGTGTCAGTACTCAATTCCAGTACAACAGAATATTTTTCCTCTACCT
>Ga0181466_1000187_pt1 | contig 22033 bp, 12 predicted proteins | sample InSIn4gowninarea_FD_119078 | JGI IMG/M metagenome (GOLD analysis project Ga0181466, IMG submission 119078) | Clean room microbial communities from NASA Spacecraft Assembly Facility at Jet Propulsion Laboratory, Pasadena, California, USA -... ... | reverse complement strand
CTAAAATGCCTTTGTTGATATTATTTTTAATCCGCTCGACCAGGTAAATGAGTTGCCCAATAAATGGATTATCGGTGTAACAGAGGGTAGTCAGGCAATATTAAATATTGCAGAATCGAATGTGCTGCTCTATAAAGATGGCATTCCTTTTCGCCCAACCTTAAGTGATTTAGGTGAGGTAAAAATAAAGTTTGATGCGTTAATGTCAAACTACATCACGGGTAACGATTTAATAACTACGGAAGACATTAGTTATCCTACAGGAAACTTCCAGAACGTAGAAGCTTATTATTCCATACAAAATCATTATCCTAAAAACTATGGTATCAGCTATTGGGGATTGCCTGCCGATGCTTCGGACGAAAGAAAAATGCAAGCCAGACAGTTGCAGGCATACCTGTTATTTTTTGACCAGCAATTGGCTAATTACCTGTCGCAACTGTTCCATTTACGTGACCTGTTTTCACTGGATAATCAGACGCAAACTTTTTTTACGCAGCGTGTAAATAGTATTAAAGATGTAGAGGACCTTTATAAAAATCCCTCAACAATTGATGGCAGTGTTCAAGCTGCAGCAGAAGTAACAAATTCAGATGCCTTTTATAAGCGCAGGAATCTTTTTCTCGACCATTTATTGTCTCGTTTTGCCGAATCTTTTTTTGACTATGTAAACGCCTTGCAATTCTCCGATTTAAAGCTGCACAAAACATTCGATCCAAAAGAAGCGATAGATAGTAAGATCCTGTTTTTAAAAAATTATCCTGAATACAGTAGTCAACGTTTTACTGCTTATGATTATACCAACGTCGCATCGTTATGGGACACAGAGAATATAAGCGGTTTAGAAAAAAGATTAGAGCGATTATTAGGGATTAAAAATATTCAACGCCGCAACCTGGTAAATGTATATACGGCTATTCAGCAAAAGCTGAATGAAAGTAATGTTACTGTTTTTTGGTTTGAAATTATTAACAACAGGACTGGCGAAATAGTACTGCAATCAAACGGAACTGTTGCAAGCGCAGAAACTGCAGCCAACAATTTGGAAACTGCATTGGAGTATGTAGATAACACTCTTAACTTCTCTATTGTTGAAGATGCAGCTACGCATACTTTCACGTATCAGTTAAAAGATACAAGCGGAAATATTATTGGCGTCGGTAACGGTGCTTTTGCTTCCAATGAACTGGCACAAACAGCAATCAATGAGTTGGTGACTTTAATGACGGAAGGTCGGGCAGAAGAAGGAATGTTTCTTATTGAAAATGTATTGTTGTTTAATAAAAATAAAACAGAACTGCCTTCCTCGCCTCCTGCATCTCCGGCAGAGCCGCCAGCTATTACGGATGAAGATTTACTGCCAATTTGTGTAGATGAAAATTGTGATGAATGTAACGATACTGATCCGTACTCTTTCAGAATAAGTATAGTGCTACCGGCTTATGCAAACAGGTTTTTAGATATGAACTTCCGGCGCTATTGCGAAAGAGTAATACGTACCGAAACACCTGCGCACCTCTTTCCCAAGATATGTTGGGTAAACAATGAAGACCTGCGGGAATTTGAGCTGGCTTATAACGATTGGCTGCAAGTAAAAGCAGGTATACTAGAAGATGCAGACAGCGCCATTATAATCCGGTTTATAAAAATTCTTACAACACTTAAAACAGTGTATCCGGAGGCACGCCTGGAAGATTGCAAGAGTACGGAAGAACGAAAACTATTCTTATTGAATCAAAACATATTAGGCTCACTTAAAACCTAAAGTTATGGGTAACGTATTAGCTGCCGCTACTAAAGATAATACCCGGTTCACCATCTTTGAAAATGATCAGGTATTAACGGCCGACCAGTTGAACGACTTGTTCAACTACCTGGATGTGCAAACACGATTGACGCGCACCAGGGCAATTGGCATTGGCATTATTTGCGGATTGGAGATTGGCCAATTGGAAAACAAACAAATTGTGGTGTCGAAAGGAACTGCTATCACCAGTGACGGGGACTTGCTGCACGTAGATGCCGACCAGGTTTTTGATAGGTATGTGCTTTTTGAAGATAACAATGCAAAGTACCCTTATTTGAGAGTAGATAACGACCAGGTAGTTACTGCTTATCAGTTAAGCAACAGCAGTACTTCGGATAGTACAGCGAGTGATGATATTACCACCTTTGAGGCATCTACGAATACTTTAATAAAAGATTATGTAGGTATTTTATACCTCGAAGATTATCAGAATGACCCTGATGTGTGCACCGGTACCGATTGCGATAACAAAGGTGCAGAGGCAGTGCGTGAACTGAAAGTTTTATTGGTGCATAAAGACAATCTAAAAACGTTGTTGCAAAGCATTCCGCCGTTAAACAAGAATTATTTTTCGCTCGAAGACATGACAATGCCAAGAGCAATTGTCAATACGTCCATCACACAGTTAAATCAATTGAATACTGCTTTTACAAATGCCTTGACTATCAAGTCGGAGATCCAGGAGAAATTAGTGAAAGCATACCAAACCTGCCAGGTTGTTTTACAGGATGAATTTGACGGCGGGGACCCAACCAGCGAATGGAACCAGTTGCTCGATACACATTTTAATATCGGCTCCTCCATTTATATTCAATATGTGTATGATTTTGCAAGAGACCTTACCTGTGCGTACAACGAAATGCGCGAAGTGCTTTTTGGCGATAACATGCTGTGCTGCCCCGATGTTGCTTTGTTTCCCAAACATGTATTGTTGGGCACCATCAAAACGGCCGCTGTTTCGGGCGATTCAGGAAGCGCTACTCCGGCATTGCCACCAATTGCTATATCACATCCACCTATATTTATTTCCACTGTTTCAATGCGCTTACGGTTTGATATTGGTTCATTAATAAAGCGTTTTAATCCTGTATTGATAGATATTGAGTATCGCCATTCTTTTTACGAATCGCCTGTATTAAATAATAAGGAAGAAAATATAGAAAAGATAAAGTTCTGTTTCATGCGCATTCATTCTATGATTCATAATTTTAAAATACCTACGGCCGACACATTACAAAACGTGACGCAAAGTATTAAAATAACGCCCGGTTATTTTGAGGATAAATTGTTGGGCAAGCGAAGTCTTCCTTTTTATTACGATATTAATACCAATTTGCCTGCAAATCTGTATTGGAATTACGACGCCAATGTGCGAAAGAAAGAGAACGAGATATTGTCTTATTCAGCAAATAAATATGCCAATAAACCTGCTGTTTTAACCCCATTGCTGTTCAATTTGTTTCCATACGACTTTTTTAGAATTGAAGGGCATATTGGCTTTAAGTATCAGGAGGTAGAAAGGGTGTTGAACGATTTGATATTGAATAATAACCTGCCAATAAATATTATTACCGTACAGGTAGAAAATGCTATTGAAACAATTCCGGACAGACCCTGGTTTTTTCCGCATTTATACCTGTACCAGAAAGCACAGCAAAAGACTTTTTTAACCCGTTTGGACGAGGCAAGTACAGTAAATACTGAACTGAAAACACAGGATAATACTATTGACGATACGAACTTTAATCTTGCAAAACAAATAGTAATTGACAATAGCAAAGATGTTTCTGACACGACATTCCGGTTCGATCAGTTTAGTACGGCGGTTTCCAATGTAGTTGATGCAGCTTCTAGTATTAAGGCACAAACCAAACAATACACTTTTTCTAATGCTGCGATACCACACGACTTTGTAAATAATACAGACATTCTGCAAAAAACGGATGTAGTTGCTAATATATATCAACAGCAGATCATCAAAAAGAAACAAGGCTTGATGCTGGGTAACTTTATGAAGCAAAATCCCGGATTAGAACATGCAGGCGGTGTTCTGAGAGGTGGCACTTTTGTATTGGTTTACACTGCTACAGATCAGAATGTAGTAGCCGATTTTATGCTGCCTTATGCAAGTATAGATAAAGATATAGTGGTAGATCCGCCCATTTATCAACCTCTGCCATTACCCGAACCTCCTATAATAAAGTTTCCGTTGGATAAGGTATTTGAAAAAACGCCGCTTTACATTACTGCGATCGACAACAAGCTTACGCCTTATGTAAAGGTTACAGATATTGATGCGAAAGTTGCTTCCAGTGTAGATTTGAAAGTGAGTGCCGCCACTTCCGCGTTAGATACAAAAATCAATGCAGTAGCATCGGATGTAGATACAAAAATTAATGCAACCACTGCGGTGTTTAATACAAAGTTTGACAACCTGAATCAGACCAATTCTCAACTGTTTGATAAAGTGTTAAACACAAAAATTACTACTATCCCAAGAACGGGAGATATAACAGACGCCGGCAATCTTGTTGTAGGCGGAACTAATTTGGCTTCGCAGGTGGATAGCTTGCAAAAGCTTCAGAATGAAGTAATTAGCCTGCCTGCTACCGATCCAAACAGAGCAGCAAAAGAATCGCAGTTACTGGATGCGGCGCAGGCACTAACGGACAGCCTGAATAGCACAAATGTTACAGCAGACCCCAGTAGTACATTGGCAGCAAAAAGTATATTATCTGATATTAATACCAGTACCAGTTTAGTTACTAATGCGGATTTGCAGTCCAGAGCTGCTGAAGTAGTAACTAAGGCAAATAATATCAACAAAGGCATTTTAGGACTTAACCGTTAACTATGTCAATTGATGTAACGATACGAAAGCAAAAGATAAAAGTAGTAACTACCAGTGAGCAGTATGCGCTTCAGATACGCAAGCGTTTGAATGATCAATTACAATATGACTTAATAGCTATTTTAGAGTCTCTATTTTCTGGTAGTTTTTCATCAGATGAATACATTACTATTGATAAGTTGAAGATTGATTTGGGTACGGTAACGCCTGATGTTTTTGAGCAACATTTTGTGGAACTGATAGCACCAAAGCTGAAATCTGAATTGCAAAAGCTGGCCGAAGCGCATGAAAGTACGTTCTTACAGCAGGAACAACTATTGGATGATCATGTAAATACCTCCATTAGTTCCAATTCAAAACAGGGACAGGAGATAAGGGCATTGCTATATTTTCTGATGCATGGCATTTACCCGTGGTGGTATAAAAAAGAGCAGCAGCAAACACCGGAAGCATTACTTGCTAACTTGTCAAAAGAAGCAATAGATACACTGCTATTGAATATTCTATCACTAAAAAATTACCGTTCTATTGAAGAGGCTGCAAAAGTTACTGACCGGCTGTTCATTCACTTGCCGCCAGCTCAAAACGAAAGGCTGATTTATCAATTGTTGAATCTGTATAATAGTGCTTCGCTTACCAATAATATTGATGCTTTAATCAAAAACAAACAAGACCTTATTCAATCTTTTTCAATTACAGCAAAGGAATTTTATAAAAGCATTTTTCAGTTAATAATAGATGAGAATACGGCGGAAGACCAACATGTTATTGAGCATTTTATAAAATGGTTAAATAATAATCAGAAAAAATCTCCTGATGAAGCAAGCGGGATAATTAATTCTTCTACTTTAAAAGAGGCATTAAAGAATGACGCAGATGTAAATAAAAAGAAAAAACAGGCATCTTCTGAAACAGAGCAGGAAGGAATTTATATATCTAATGCTGGGCTCATTTTAGTATGTCCTTTTCTACCCTCTTTTTTTAAAGAAGTAAGTTTATTAAATACTCAAAATCAGTTTATCTCCGTAGCAGCACAACAAAAAGCAGCCGTTTTATTATACTATCTGCAATGTAATAGTGAAAGCTATAACGAATGGGAAATGGCTTTTAACAAAATCATTTGTGGTATTCCTGTTGAAGAGATACTTGCTGCTGAGATAACGATTGCTGAAAAAGAAAAAGAAGAATGCAACGCACTGCTGCAAAGCATTGTAGATTATTGGGATGCTTTAAGAGGTGCAAGCACAGAAGCAGTGCAAAACACATTTATACTTCGCGAAGGAAAGATTTCGCATAAGGAAGATCATTGGTTATTGCAGGTGGAAAGGACAGGTGTAGATATTTTACTGGAAAGATTGCCCTGGAGTTACAGCACCATCAGACTGCCCTGGTTGAACCATTTAATTTATACCGAATGGTAACTGCAGGCAACATATTGAACAAAGATTTGCATTATTTGAATGCGGTTGACTTACTCAAAGAAATAGAGTGGTTTGGAAATGTAGTAGATACCAGGATGAAGTTGCATCTGTCTCAGGAGTGTGCTTATACCAATATTTACGAAATAGCGTGTCCTGATTATACAACATCCGAATCGGTGTTTGCCGAATTTATTAATTTCTACCAGCTAACCTTTTATGAGCGCATTGTATTAATGCTTGCATTAGCACCGCATGTTCATCCGCAAATGCTGGATATATTTTTTTCGCGCAATCAATTTACAGAACGCGGCTATACAGAATTTGGCGGTTTAAAAGGTACAACTCATAGTGGCTTTTTACCAACGGGTGAAACAGCCCTGTTTGTACTGGCAGGAAATGATTTAAGCAAGCGCTTCAAAGTGCAGCAATTGTTTGATGCCGAGCATATTTTCAGGCAGCACAACATTGTTTATCTCGCATCTGCTCCAGCTAATGAACCTTTCTTTAGCGGGCAGTTATTGATAAATGAAGAGTATGTAGATTTTTTTACCGGCGGGCAATTACGCAAGCCGGTATTTAGCATGGATTTTCCTGCTAAAAGAATAAAAACGACACTTGACTGGGACGATCTGGTGCTGGACGAACATACGATGGAGCAATTGAACGAAATTAAAATATGGCTTGAGCAGGGTAATAAGCTAATGAACGATTGGGAAATGAAGAACAGGCTAAAACCGGGTTATAAAGCCTTATTTCATGGCGCTCCGGGTACCGGCAAAACATTAACCGCCGGATTGTTTGGTAAACTGGCAAACCTCGATGTGTATCGTATAGACCTGTCTATGGTGATTTCAAAATACATTGGTGAAACAGAGAAAAACCTGGAGAAAGTTTTTAAAAAAGCAGAGCACAAAAACTGGATATTATTCTTTGATGAAGCTGATGCGTTGTTTGGCAAACGCACTTCTATTTCGGATGCACATGATAAATACGCCAACCAGGAAATTGCCTATTTATTACAAAGACTGGAGGATTATAACGGCCTGGTTATTCTTTCGTCTAACATGCGCAGTAATGTGGATGAGGCTTTTGGCAGAAGGCTGCAAAGTATTATTCATTTTCCTATGCCAAAAGCACCCGAACGTTTAAAACTGTGGCAACAATCATTCAGCAAACATGCTGTTTTAGCCGATGATGTAGATATAGAATATGTGGCAGAAAAGTATGAATTAGCCGGAGGCTCTATTATCAATATTGTTCAATATGCTTCGTTAATGGCTTTAAACCGTGATGAAAATAGTATTCGCTATAAAGACATGCTGGAAGGTATTAGAAAGGAATTGAGAAAAGAAGGTAAAACGATATGAGTGGATGGTTGTAAATGGCATCATTAATAGTATGGCTATATGATCATAGCTATTTGAAATCTACGTCATTGCGACTGCGAGGCACGAAGCAGGAAGCAATCTGTGGATGGTAGTACAATCAAAATAATCCATCAGTGGTGTTATGCTAAATAATGTTGAGCATAATTATTAGGTTCGACACAGGCCGTCTATATTGATTTAAAGCTGTCCACAGATTGCTTCGCTACGCTCGCAATGACGGGAGTTATGCAACTTTCAAATATAACACTCATGTTTTAGATATTTAAGTCTGTACAATTGTGGTTATGCGTACAAAAAAGTTTTAGTAAGGAACAGTAACGACTGGTAACAAAAATGCAAACACAAATGAAAGCTTGTATTGCAAAAGAAAGTAAGCACATAAATGCTGCTTCTTCCCGCAGCAGCAAGCCATCGTTTGTAGTGCAAACAAAGCTGGAAGCAGGGCATCCGAACGATGTATATGAGCAGGAGGCCGATGCGGTTGCAGACAAAGTAACGCGAATGCCCGACCCAATCTTCGTACAGCGAAAATGTGCCGGATGTGAAAAAGAAGAGCAAGAAAAAGTGCAACGTAAAAGTATCAGCCCTATTCAGAGTAAAAGTGAAGGCAACACAGCGGTTAGCGATACAGTAGCCAGTTCCATTCAATCATCAAAGGGTAAAGGTTCATCGCTCGATGCTAATACCAATTCCTTCATGAGCAGCCGTTTTGGACATGATTTTAGTGCTGTAAAAATTTATACCAATAACGAAGCCATTCAGATGAACAGGGAACTGAATGCAAAAGCTTTTACCGTTGGAAATGACATCTATTTTAATGCAGGACAATATCAACCCGATTCTTCATCGGGCAAGCAATTATTAGCACACGAGTTGACGCATACTTTGCAACAAGGCAATGGCGTAGTTAGAAGAGCGCCTATGCCTAAAGATGCTTTTGGAAGACCATTGGGCTTTTTTCCGACACCCGAACAGGAAGCTTATGACAGAGAAACCTATGAAATAAAAGAATGGGAAAAAGTGCTTGAACGATTAAAGAAGGGGGAACTTGATGACCGCGATTTGGCAAATTACCGCCTGCGCAACCGGCTCACAGGTCTTACTACAACGGAGATTAATGATCTGATAACTAAAATTAAAACGTATCAGCAAAGCAATCCTGCAATAAGTACTGCCAAAATACTGGAATGGCTGGAGGTAAGAAAGGAAATTTCAACACCCATGCCTGATGGCGCTACCGTCAACAGAGATCCCATTACCAATACCATTGATTCTTATTCAGTCACCGTAAATAATATTAAGATAACGGTGTTAGCAGATAAGTTTGGCAATACTCGCAACGATACAGGTCCGGTAACCAGTTTCGGGAGAAGCTACAGTTGGCATGCGAAGAATAACATTGTTGACAGATTAACCGATACTACCGGTGGAAGCAATACTTCTATCAATCCAACTTCCTTTGAGTTAACTATACAAACAAGCTATCACGATAATCCCAATGCACCATCAGGCTATGGTAAAGGAACAACGCAATATGATAAGGAAGAAAAGACAACCACGCTTCGCGTGCATGAAGGAAAGCATGGAACAGATTTCATCAACTATATCAGCAAACATCCATTTCCTGTTGATATTTCAAAAGGAGTTGTAGGTGTATTAACGGTTGCGCAAATGCAATCTGTTGACCGTTACATAAGTGGTATTACAAAAGAAACCTGCGAAGCAACAGACCAGGTTGGTTTTTCGCAGGATGAATTTCTTAAAACGGCGGAAGGAAAATTGAGTGGCATTACGAGTTGCAGAACGCATTAAATAATAATAACGCATTTAAATTAATAATAATACCTTGCCTGAAGTTGCAACCATATCATCACCGCAAAAAGACAGCACTAAGCCTAGCGCTGCCAGTGAAGTAATGACACAAAGCGGTGAAAAAGAGAAGCTTCAGGAAAGATTACAGCCATTTTCACTACAAACAAAACTAACGGTTGGCGCACCCGATGACCCGTACGAGAAAGAAGCCGATGCAGTTGCTGATAAAGTAATGCGAATGCCGGAAACCGGCTTTGTGCAAAGAAAGAGCGAGGAGGAAGATAAAGAAATACTGCAAAAAAAGCCGGATGAAGAAAAGGATGAGAAGGTTAATTTGAAAAGAGAAACAGGTGCTGGTTTTATTCAAAGGAAATGTGCAGCATGCGAAAAAGAAGAGAAAGAAAAAATACACAGAAAGCCGTTATCGCATACCATTACTCCTTTTATTCAAGCCAAAAGCAATACTGAAACTCCTGTGAGCGATTCGCTTGCTTCCTCTATCGAAAAAAGCCGTGGCAATGGCGCAGCGTTGGATAGCGGCACGCAAACCTTTATGCAAAAACGGATGGGTGCCGATTTTAGTAATGTAAAAGTGCACACCGGCAGCGAATCTGTTCAAATGAACCGGGAATTAAATGCGCAGGCATTTACCGTAGGTAATAATGTGTATTTTAATGAGGGAAAATTTCAGCCGCATAATGACGAAGGGAAAAAATTGCTGGCGCACGAATTAACGCATGTAGTGCAGCAATCAAATGCTCCCTCGGCTGCTGTTCAAAATAAAGCTGTTCGACGAAAAATAGCACCCGGCAGTCAATCTTTATCCGGCAGCGCAATAATAGCCGCGTCGCAGTCGGGTGTACCTGTAAATAATCGAATCAGCCAAAAATCATTGCCGGTCAGGCAGCAAAATATCATTGCACATGCAGGTCGGGGTCCACCACTACCTTCCATACGTTCTTCCAATGTATTTACTGTTGTTAAAGAAACTGGTACTGTTAGCAATGTTCCGGCCGGTCTGTTAAAGCCAGACAGGTTGAAGGGCGGTTCCGGTGGTATGCCTGTATCTGAAGCTACAACAGCAAAGCACTTAAACAGTGCCGATGCTGCTGCCACTTCAACAGGCAGTGAGACACATTTTGCTGAAACAAAATCTGCTTCTAAAACAACAGCAGGTAATTCTTTGCCCGGTCTTGAACAGGATACCAACATTCAGGAACGCAATTCAAAGGCTTCCGGTGCTGCAAATAAAACTACGCCCACAGAGAATAAAGCAATCGCTTCAATACCAAAACCCTTAGCAGTAAATGGTAAATCTGCTGAGGATGAAAGTGGTGCGACAAGTGTACAATCTCCTGCCTCTAAAGAAAAACCAGGTGTCAAAACTGATGGCCAAAAAACTGCAGAACCCGAAGCGGCAGGTGCAGCTACAGAAAAAGCCGAATCTGCACCAGTACCTCCCACAGCCGCAAAAAAGAAAGCTGCGCCCGAGGTAGAATTAATCATGCCCGAACCTCCCGCAGAACTAAGCCCTGCATCACAAAAGCGGGTGAAACAGTCTCAGCAAAAAGCAGCCGCAGCAGCAACCGTTCAGGCTGCCTTGCCAGATGCTAAAGCCAATAAAGATGCTGCTAGAGGCTCCGTTGATGAGCCAAAAGAAGAAGTAAATGCAAAAGCCGGCGAGCAACTGGTTGCTGCATTGGGTGAGCGCCCTGCACCCAGCCCCGAAATAGTAGAACTGTGCAATAAAATAAGAGAAGTAATCAGAAGTAAACGTCCTCCCGATGAGGATGAACTGGTACATGCTGAACCGGAAGGCGCAGCCAAAGAAGCAGGTGGTGAAGTAAAGCAATCTGTAGATGGCAAAGTGGACGAAGTAGGAAAGAACTATGATGATCTGCAGCAAACCCCTACGGGAGAAAAGGAAAAAGAACCTCAGGAGGTGGTGCCGCCGGAAGAAAATGTGTATACGCCTGATATACATGCAGATGCTGCTACACCCGATGCTGTACCTCCGCAAAATGTTTCATTAGATGCAGATGTAGCCGCTACCGATCAGCAGATCAATGACGCAGGTATGAAATCGCCCACGGCACAACTGGTGCAAACAGGGCCTATAGCTGAGGCACGGAATGCTCATGCAGAGCTGGGCGAAACAGCAGCGCAGGACCCGGCAGCGGTTGAAAAAGCACAACAGCAGATACTTGCAAAGGCAGGGGAAGATATGACCGTGCTGCAGAATAAAGCTTTACAGGCACTTACAGCTTCCCGTGCAGGTACCATTAAAGGGGTGAGCTCGCAACAGAAAGATATGAAGGAGTCGGAAGAGGAAAAACGTAAAAGAGTGGGCGATGAAGCACAGCAAAAATTTCTTGATACGCAAAAAACAGTTACCTCTTTGCTGGGCGGCTTATCCAAAGGAGCTATGGAAAAATGGGATGCCGGTGTAGGCGCTGCTTCTGCCAAATTTAAAGCTACGCTAAAAAAGGTAGAAGACTGGATTGATGAGCGGCATTCGGGCGTTGGAGGCTTTTTCGTTGGGGCTGCGGATTATTTTACAGGGTTGCCAGATTGGGTAACAGAAGAGTACGACAAAGCAGAAAAGCAATTTGGCGATGATGTATGTGAATTGATCACCAATATTTCCGCTGAAGTGAATACCATCATTGCCAGTTGTGAGGCAATGATTGACAACACACACAAAGATATTACCAAGCTGTTTCAGGATGCATTTGGCACCCTGGATGAATGGGCGAATACCGAACTGGGAAAGTTTGATAAAAAACTGCAGGGGCTACATAATAAAGTGAATGATACCAAGAACCAGTTTGACAAAGAGCTGGCAGGTAAAGCAGCTAAGGCAGTACAGGATGTACGCGAAGAAATACATGCACTCCGTGAGAAAGCAAAAGGATTGATTGGCAGAATTGCAGATGCCATTGCTGCATTTATTGATGATCCGGCTAAATTTATCATTGAAGGATTGTTGAGCATTTTAGGGATACCAATACCTGCTTTCTGGAGATTGGTAAATAAAATAAAAACGGTAATCGGACAGATAGCTGACGATCCGGTCACCTTTGCCAATAACCTGATGGATTCGCTGGGAAAAGGTTTCGATTTGTTTATTGATCATTTTACAACCCATCTCAAAGAAGGCTTTATTGCCTGGATCACATCGGGCTTTAGCGCTGTTGGTGTTCAATTACCTCCCGATTTTTCAGTGAAGAGTATGATTACGTTCTTCCTGCAGTTGATGGGTATTAGCTGGGAGCGCATTCGTAAGCTGGTAGCCAAACAAATAGGCGAAGAAAATGTGGAACATATAGAAAAGGCATTTGGCCTGATTGCAGAGTTGGTAAAGAAAGGTCCTGAAGGAATTATTGAATTTATCAAGGATGTCTTTAACCCCGATACATTGCTCAGCCAGATTATAGACGCGGTGATTGATTTTGTAGTTAAATTACTAATTGAAAGAGTGGCTATTGAATTACTTAAACTCTTTAACCCTGTTGGCGCTATTCTCAAGGCAATAGAAGCCATTTATGGCATATGCAAATGGATTTTTGAGAATGCCGCTAAAATATTCACGCTTGTTGAAACAATTGTAAACGGGGTAGCCGATATCATGAGCGGTAACATTGGCGGTATGGCTAAAACAGTAGAAAAAGCCCTTACAATGCTTATTGCACCTATTATAGATTTCCTGGCAGAACTTATTGGTCTCGGTGGACTGCCGGATAAGGTTGCGGGGCTTATAAAGGGATTCCAGGATTGGATAGAAGGCATACTGGATAAGGCTATCACCTGGCTGGCTAAAAAAGCAAAAAGCCTTTTGAAGAAAATAGGTATTGGTAAGGATGAAGAACCGGTTGCAGAAGCCGGAAAACCTGAAGACACCGAAGTGGGTAAAGTGGTTCATTTTACCGCAGGCGAAGAACACCATAAACTGTGGGTAAATACTTCAGGTAGTTTAGTAACAGTGATGATGGCAAGCGATAAACCAGCCCCGTTAACAGATAAAGTAAAAGAAATAGAAGAAAAGCTGACAGAGGAAAACAAAGAGAAAGGTAAAAAAGATATTGCTGCTATTCATGAGCTGGATAAAGCAATTGTAAAGGATGCAACTGATAGCAAACAAAAAATGCAGAAAGCACAGGCAGAAGGGCATAGTAAAGATGATAATACATCTGCTAAAGCTGCTGATGATGTAGTTGAGAAGGAAGAAGATCAGGCGGTTCCATATATAATCGGAATAATAAAATTAGCGGGCAAGCCTCCTATTGAACCAATGAAAGTAAACCCAGCCTTTTCATCTACTAAAACAACAGGCACTATGACCGTAAAATCCTTGTATAATGATCCCAAGAATCATGTACCCGGAACAGGCACTAGTCAGTCAGATACTTTGGATGGAGCAATGGAAGATATAGAAACTGCAGGATTGAGTCGCTATTGGAGTAGGGGACATCTGTTAAACAAAGACTTTGGAGGGCTTGGCGTTACATCTAATCTTATTCCTATAGATCAGTCAACAAATATCAAGCAACAAAGAGCTGATGCATTAATACGAACAGTGTACAATAAAAAAGAAGCCCCTATATATATATCCTTTGATATTCACAGACATAGTGATGATGATAAGTTTGTGAGCAGTTATAATTATAAAGCTCAAAAAATGAAACCGGAAGCAGAATCATGGTCTGAGAGTGGAGGTGAGCAAATAGCTAATTTTAATAGCGGAACAATGGATAAACCAGGTATTGGGGCGAGGCTATCTATTAAAAGCCTGAATGCAAAATCTACTACAAAGCAATATAGAGCTGTAGGAAAAGCAAATAATATATCGGTAAGTGTATTACAAGATATTGTAGCATCCGGGGCAGTAATAAATAACATTACAGATTTAATGAATTTTATTGCAAATAATAAGAATTATACTGCTCAGAAAAAAACAAATGAATTAAAACGAGTTGATAGAGCAGATAAGGCAGGTATGCTGGATTTTACATAAAGTTCACTATATAATATTGAATGCGGCAGATTTCCATGTTTGACCTTCAGTAAGATGGGAAATATAGCTGGCATTTTTTACAAGAACAGTTAGTATAGCTTGAGGCAGTAAATTATAATTAGCCCAAAATTGCCGGAATTCATCATCAGTCAGTAATGTAGTCCTTGTATCTGGTGGAAAATTAACAACATCATGCAGGTCAACCTTTTTTATGATTTTAGTTGCTTTTTTTTTGATGATGTCAAGATTAAGATTGACAATATCTTCAGGTGGGATTTCATCAGTAATTGCGGTAGGTTTAGCACCGGCATCACTCAGCGGGTCTAATAATAATAGCAGCGCAAAACTTTTAGTGTTGTAAAACGATTTTTGATCAGGATTAATGATTGTTAAATGAAAATCGACTTTACCTCTATTGTGATCTATACTCTTAATAGAAACCAGGAATAGTTCAGACATATACTTTTTACTATAAAAATAAAGGAAAATAAGTGCCTTGAGTACCAGGTTGTGTTCTCGTGTCTGGCTATATATGACCTTAGTTGCTACAATACCTACAAAAGGTGAAATTAAGTTCAACTCTTGCTAAGTAAGTTCATAGACCTATCCTTTTGCAGGATACTGTTACCAGATTTTGACAAAGTCATAAGCTAAGTACAAAATGATATTATCATATTACATTTTGTCGAAAACGGGGTGTTATTAGAATCTATTGATTCACCCGCAAAAGCACCAGCTTTTTCCACCATACCTGCTCAGGGTCGGAGTGTGCTTCTTTATTGGTGTACTCCAGCACTTTACGCATATTATAAGCAAAAGGAGGCTTTCGAAGATCCAGGTAGCGGAAATTGCCATCATGAATATCATGATTGTCTGTTACGCCTTTCGGATTGATACAGTTGGTAATCAATGCATATTTATACTTCGCAATCTTTGGTATGAATGCCATAATGGTTTGATTAGACCAATGTTGCAATACATCTTTCAAAAGGATTAGATCTGCATCCGGAAGCTCATCAGGAATGTCGTTAATAGATTGGAATTGGATATTGTATGTACTGTATGTTTTATTGTGATGCTCAATAAGTGAATCCACTACATCCAATCCTAAATATTGCACATTTCCCCAATTAATCAAGCTGGAAAACTGCCAGTCACCACAACCATAATCTACTACACTTTCAATTTGGTTGTCACAAATAAATTGTTCCAAAAACGCCCGGTATTCTTCTGTAGTCTGTGGTAACGATCCTTCGCCTGAGCCCTGTCCCCATCCATTGTTGGCGTAAATTTCGGTAAAAATATTTTTCATCATTGTGATGTGTTAAGTGGTAAAGAAATAGTTGAAATACTGATCTCAAGAGGGTACTTACATGTTACGAACCGAAAGGCTTCTTTACCAATTATGTGTCCAGAAGGTAAGACAATATGCTTTTGGGAACACTGCCGCAATTTCTTCAATGCACTTGTTTTGTAATGTTTGCGCCAGTTGCACCCTGTCTTTTTTAAAATATTTTCCGTTGTTCCAACCTGTAAAATGAATCCAGTCGAATGGATAAATCAACTCATGTCCATACACAATAGAATGTTCAGGCTGGTATTTATAAAAAGCCCATTGCAGCCGGAAAGGTCCCGCATGTTTTTCTACGGTTTGTTCTTCGGGAGGAGCATTTTTTGCATCCCTTGCTGCATTGAGCCAAAAGTCAAGCCCCGGTCGGGATGCCATAAAGGCGTTGGGTATTTGATAGTAATCGTTATCTAATGATGTGCTGCCTAATACCAGCTCGTATTCTTTTAATAAAGGAGAAAGATTTTTTAAACAAATAAAGTCCAGATCTACATACACGCCGCCATACCTGTGCATGTACAAAAACCTGCAAAAATCAGCCTTTTTTATATTAGGTGATAAAGACAGGTAGAAATCATAAAAATCCGGATAGCAATCTTTTACCAAAGCTGCATTTTGGACATCTGTCCAAAACATTTTTTCCCAACCGGGATGGCATATCTGCCAGGAATCAATCCAGCTTTTTTTATACACATCAAAGGGAATATTTTCATCTTTCCAGGACTGATGAATGATCCTGGGTATTTTGCTGATCATAGGAAATGTTTTCAATTGTAATGAATAGTTTAGCGTTGATTACTCACCTTTTTGCAACACTATCAAACTCTCCACCTGCTTTATTTTTTTATATGTTCCTGTATGTAAAAGTTCATCTACAAAAGCTTGCACACCGGGAAAATAATCGGCATAATCATGAAAGGCAACGTACCCGCCGCTTACCAGCCAATTTGCAAAATGCCAGAAGTCCTTTGCAACACTGGGATAATCATGTAATCCGTCAATGAAGAGCAAGGAAACAGGTTGTTGCCATTCAACATTATAGGAAAAGTCTTTAATAATTTCAATACATTCAGCTACTCCTGCATGTTGAATATTGCTTTTGAAATTATCGAATGAAGGAGCAACCGACTCAAGCCCCTGATCTACCGCGCCTAACTTACCATCGTGAGGATCAATGGCATACACTTTTGCATTAACACAAAAAGTCTTTATAATACTACCAAAAAGAATGGTAGATTTTCCATGATAACTGCCAATCTCCACAATAGCATCAAAAGGTTGTAAATCTTTGAGTGCTTTAATCGTAGTAGCAATAAGCAGGTCTGCTTCGTGGTCAGTTAACCAGCCTTCAATTTTCTTTATTGTATCTATTAGAGATAAAGTAAGCACTAAACCGGTGGAAGAATCGTTTTTACAAAACTCCTCTTTATTGCCATCAATATAATGGTTGTAACGCTCCCTGATGCATTTGCGTAAAGGGTGCTCATACTTTCGTTCAACCGGGTGAAGCCAGTAGGCATCTGTTTTATCGAAAGCGCAAGCGGCATCTTGTAAAGTATATGCTTTTTTATATTTTACAAAGTCGTAGCTACATGGGTTTGCGACAATATCGTATCCCAGCAGTTTGATGAGTGTAGGTAAAATCACTTCTTCTGTTGCCCATATTGTTGTCTTCGTCATGATGTCCTGCAACTGTCTGTTTTCTTTGAACAGTTTGATCAAATCGCGTACAGCATCTGCCATAAATACCGATGATGGCCAAAAGGTCCAATGTACAAACTTCGATTCGCCATCGGGAAATTGCTTCAGCAAAGGTTTCCACAGGTCGTATTCTTTTAATGCCTGAACAGCCGGCCACACATCTGAGTTGGCAGCATCATTAGCCGTTATTCTTTGAGGCTTATTAGAAAACATGCCAACATCAGATGCAGAAGAAAGAAATGCACCAACATATTGTGAGTAGCCTGAACGTATCAATAGCTGATCGGAATCAACGCAGGTGAATGTATCGAACAGTAAATTTTCCAGAGCAAATTGCATACAATTCAAAGCAAACGGGTGGAGATAACCATGCTTTACAGAGCAAGGATTGGGATGTATGATGGCTCCAAATTGGTTATACGGAAATCCACTTTTAAAAAGGTTCGTATCTTCTCCGCCATTATAGAGCAAAATAGCCGATGTGGGATCGTGGTAGTGCAGATTACGCACCAGGTCAATAATACAATCTTCATTTTCGTGTACCAGGCAGGCATACACATTTTGTATTGTTTTGGAAGAAGTGAGAAGGCTTTCTTTAATAGCATGTCCATTTACTTTCACACGCGCTGTTTCGCCATTCTGATGATAACCTGCCCAGTCGTTATTAATAATTGTACGTATTTCTTCAGCCGGATAGTCATGCCACCATCCGCTATCTGTTTTTTTGGGACTTATATTATTGTCATGAATCATGTGTACGGCAATGCTCCAATCACTTAGCACTTTTATACGTTCGGGTGCTGCTGCCCATACAAATAAGCCATCCATTCCCACATTAATATCTGCAAAATGATGTTTACTCCATAATTCCTTAGTATAGCATAAAGAACTGCCTAATAGCCAGATACGCTGCTCAGATGGATAAATGTACTGGTAGGCATTACCATTGCGGAGATCATAATAAAGCAGATGGTTAATGCCACAAAGCTCCTTCTTTTCAGTTTTCAGCGTATTCACCTGATAGGTTAAACGCCTGGGGGCATACCAGTCATCATCGTCCCAATTGGCAATGATGCTGCCCGATGCATATTTACACGCGAGATTCAGCTTTGCACCAAGTGTAAGTTTATGGTTTAAACGATAGTATTTAACGCTGGGTATATCGGGTATTAAATCCTTAACCGCATCAGTGCCGTCATCAATAACTATCAATTCTTTATGCTCATATTCCTGCCTTAAAAAATACCGGATAGCCTGCGGCACAAACCTTCTTCTGTTGTAGGTGGGCATGATACAGGATACAAGCGGTTGAACTGTTTTATCCATATACATATTTGATAGGCAGTTTAAGAATATAGTATATAGTTGTCGAAGACAAGCGTTATAAAGCAAACAGAGAATACAGGTTACCTGCTAAATGCACGGATGCCGCTACAATTAAGTTTATTCCGTTTTAAAGTTAAATCTGTTTACACCGTTGTGTTATTCTTTACTAATGTTGTGTTAGTATTATTTGTTTGTTTGAATACCTTTTGTTAGGTCAAGCTTAGGATAAGTAGTAGTCAATAGCACATTTAAAAGGAAAAAAAATCGTTGTCTATTAACCTGTATTTCAAATATAATCTGGCTTTTAAATTTATGTAAGTAAATGTACTAAAATTTAGTAAGCGCATTACTTCCTTTTATACCGGACTCTTACAAAAGCCTTGCATAAACAGGAAAATAATAGTGTTGATAAAACTGAAATCAGATTGAAGCAAACATAGAAGTGCAGGCATGGTTTTCTGTAAATACTAAGCTGAATACCTGTCACGTCCTTTATTATTGCTCATACAAGTGCTTACACGCTTTCGTCCATCGGCTTTCTGCTGTGCTGGTCGTCTGTGTTGGGTCAGCTCGGACAGAAGCCGAATAGAAGACTAAAGTACAAATATTTTCAACGGCTCAACAGCATTCCGTTTGACGGATATGTAGCTGATAAACGGTTTGGTGTTGATAAATATTCCATTAGCCAGCATAGCAGAAAACCGCTGTTAGCCGTAGTTTTAGTATTTTCGTAAAGTCTGAAATTAAAGGCATTTATGGGTAAATCTGTGTCAAGCATTGAGAAAAATTATGAAATAATTGTTGGCAACTGTATTGAGGAGTTAAAAATCTTTGAACCTTGCCAATTTCAAACATGTATAACTAGTCCACCTTATTGGGGACTTAGAGACTATAACCATAATAGTCAAATTGGTGCTGAAGAAACTTTAGATGCATACATAAATAATATCGTTGAAGTCTTTAGCCAGGTAAAAAGAGTTTTGAAGAATGATGGTACTTTATGGTTAAACATTGGTGATGCATACACTAGTGGCGGAAGAACATGGCGAGATGTTGATAAGAAAAATCCTGCTCGTGCCATGAGTTATCGTCCAGATACCCCAAAAGGCTTAAAGCCCAAAGATTTAATAGGCTTGCCTTGGCGTATTGCTTTTGCCCTTCAAAATGATGGATGGTATTTAAGGTCTGATATCATTTGGCACAAACCTAACTGTCAACCAGAGTCAGTGAAGGATAGACCAACTCAATCACATGAGTACATTTTTTTGCTGGCAAAGAATGAAAAATACTTTTATGATTTTGAAGCGATTAAAGAAAAATCAAAAGACGGTTTAAGTAAAAGAAATAAAAGAAGTGTTTGGAATATTAATACCGAGCCATTTAAAGATGCACATTTTGCGGTCTTTCCCCCTGCATTAGTTGTCCCATGTATTTTAGCTGGAAGTAAAGAAAATGATTGGATTATTGACCCATTTTTAGGTTCTGGAACTGTTGGAGAAGTTGCTCAAAAGTTAAACAGGAAATTTGTTGGTGTTGAACTTAATCCGGAGTACGCACAAATAGCAAAAAAAAGAGTTCATGAATTAGTATTGTCGTTTTGATTTTGCTCCTCATCCAATTCTTTTATTATAAACTCCCAAGTAGCATGAACAGTGCAAAGGCGTTTATCTAATTGATTAATTTTCAACTTTCTTTCCGAGCCTCCATCAAAGTAAAGCACAAATTTCAAAGCGTTTGTTGCCTTATCTGTTACTCGACAAAATCCAGGTTTCGGCATTTGAATGCTATCGGTTGTCATTACATATTCTCCATTTGTAACTTCCATAAGTAATGACTTAGGAATTTCGACCAATTCATACTTCCAAAATGGTTTTGCGGGCAAAGGTTTCCCAATATTGCGTAGAACTAATACACTATCATAGTTTGAAAGGTGGTTTAAGAATTGTTGTGTCAAACCATGCAAATGTTCTACTTTGTCCGACCATTCACCTTTTCCTAACTCCATGTATTTATGAATATTTATGAAGTCTGTTCTTAATTTATTATCAGCTTGGGTTTTTAAGGAAAATGCTTCGTTATTAATTGAAACATCACCGCCGGGATTGTTGTATGCAGATTTCTCAGCAACAATACCATAGTATTTAAAAACGCTTACAAGAACGTATTCAAACTTGTCCTTAGTGAAGGGTTCGTCTGTAAAACAGTGGTGTATACGGAGAGCATCCCCAAAATCATCCAAAATGAAGTCTGTAGATATAAGATTAGTAAGAGGATTTCTGTAAAAAGTTTTAGGTCTTGTAAATTGATACGCTATTCTCTCTAACCATATTATTTGCCCTTCGGTTAAGTCAGGCAAATATTTTATAAGTCTTTCAATTCTTTCTTCCCTACTAATTTTTTTCATCTTGTGTCTAACGATTATAATACAAGTCTCAAACTTAAGTCAAAGCTTTTGAATTTCAGGATGCAAAAAAATTACATGCTTTCATCTTCATCGCAGTTAAATGTGTAAAGTGAATGTATCATTCATATAGCTTGAGATGTATCAAATTGCCTGCACATACCTTTAATCCATCGGAAATATTCAGATAAAATAAAATTTACCTGCCCGGTTTATCAGTTGCCTTTATTTTTGAAACGAAATAGTAGCTGCGCTTTTTGAAAAACGTGTATTTATAAAAACGATTACTTGAAAGTCTTTTTCATCTTTTTATTGCTCATTAGTATCAAAGTAACTATTGCCCAAACCTGCACCGGATCTGTCGGCGACCCGATTATAAACGAAACCTTTGGTGCAGGCGCCAGCACCTTTGGTCCGCCGCTGGGACCAGGGAGAACCAGCAGTTTAGGCTTTCAGCCCGATAACTGCCCTGGTGACGGTCACTATGCTATTCTCAATTATACGTCCGGCTGCTGGCCTTCTGATGTGGTGTGGCATACTGCTACCGACCACACCGGCGATCTTCATGGGTACTATATGCTCATCAATGCTTCCTATACGCCCAGCGACTTTTATATTCAAAACGTAACCGGCTTGTGTGAAGGTACTACCTACCAGTTTGCTGCATGGCTCCTTAATATGTGCAGTGTAACCGGCACGCTGCCCAATATCACTATGACCATTGAAAAAACAGATGGTACTGTGCTGGCTAAATATGAAACCGACGATATTCCTATCATCAATCCGGTTACCTGGAAACAGTATAGCTTTAATTTTACAACACCGGCCGGCGTATCGGAAGTAGTATTACGTATGCGCAATAATGCACCCGGCGGCGTAGGTAACGATGTAGGGTTGGATGATATTACTTTTCGTCCTGTTGGTCCGGCCGTCGCTATCCATGCAGCTAATTTCACCGGAGACA
>Ga0181466_1000158_pt2 | contig 22072 bp, 25 predicted proteins | sample InSIn4gowninarea_FD_119078 | JGI IMG/M metagenome (GOLD analysis project Ga0181466, IMG submission 119078) | Clean room microbial communities from NASA Spacecraft Assembly Facility at Jet Propulsion Laboratory, Pasadena, California, USA -... ... | reverse complement strand
CTGGTGAGCAGATGTCAGATTCATATGCTTTCGAAACCATTCTTCTCTCATTATACCATTCAAAACGGCAATTAGCAACATCGGAAACCACCACGGAATATATCGTAACAAATGTCTGTTTCCCGAATCCAAATGGATCTCATAATCTTCGGAAGTTACCTGCACCCAGGGAAATCGTTAGATAGTAGCCGCTCAAAGACATCTTCTCCTTGCTATTATTAACACGCACCACCTTCTTCCAATCGTCCGACGATTTAGAAAACCGATATCCGGCACGTATGCCAAAGAGGAAGGCTCCTGTAGCACGACCGTTTGCAAAAGTATAAACCATCTTGTCTGCATTTAAACTTAACTCACATATTGGATTGAGAACATACATGGTGTTGATATCTTTCTTCAAATGCCCGTACTGACTGTAAGTTGTTATTCCAATCAACCCCGCTCCTACTCCAATAGCAGGATATAGAATGAGGTTTCGATTGTCGTGAAGGATGAACCCGTATTTTATGCTGGAATTAATAATAAAAGGTTCTGCGTAAGACGAATCGCTGGAGGAAGGACCATGCGTACTTACCATTGCATCCCATCCGAAAACGTTTTTGTCTGCCCTCAGGTAAGCTTCTCCGCCTATGCCATAATAGCTTTTATGGAAGGACGACACCGGGTTGCACATCACCGACATTTTTTCTTCCGATACATTTAGATGACTATAACCTGCACGGAAGAAAAAAGCTATACCCCGAGTTTGTCCAACAACAGAACTTACCAGCATGCTTGTCATCATAAAAAATATAAACGTTTTCACTTTATAAATTTTATTAAATGTATTTGCTATTAAGATTGTGGGAAATGACCGGAATCAGTTACAGACATGATTAAGCACTTACGGCGATGGTTAAACCACGCTTACAAGCTCCTCTTCCGATTTTCGTAACCTGACAGCGTCATATACATATAGGACACCTATCACTATCCTTAAGTTAAACGTTTTAAAATTACACACGAACCCGCAAAAATGCTAATGCGCAATCCAACCTCCCTGATTCTTCCATAGGGGTATATCATAAATATCAACCCAAAAACCAGTGAAATAATTGCAACGGTTAATATCGACTTCCAGTGCGACATGCGTTTTGACAAATACACTGCCAAAATAATTTTCAAAATGCCTCTGCAGAAGATCCAGCACCCGATAATCAGCGGATAAATAATCACCGTTAAAAAAGGGTTGAATATCAGCAAAGTTGCAAAACACAAATCCACCAGACCTTCTGATATCATTAACCCTTTTTCCCAAATATCGCCAGGTGACATAAACGAGTAAACGAGCAATATCGTACTGCTTAAAAACAGGGTAACTCCCGTGTACTTGACGAAATAGCCAAAACTTTGCCATGGCTCCAATATGGAGTAAATACCAACCATGACAAGAATCAAGCCGGCAATGAAAATCATAAGGTGCAAACTAATTCTGAATTTATACTGTTTCATTACACGGTGATTTATTTTGAAAAAATGGGTGAAGAAAACATATGGCGATTGATGTATGCTAATGTACTCCCCATTTGGAGTGAACCTTATGTCGTTGGTCATGTCACATGATGATTAACCTCAACCAGGCGAATGTCATGTGATATGATGACCTACATCATTATTTAACGAATGTTTCCTATTGATCTTAGTAAGGGTATATGAATTTTCATATGCTGAAAAATTAAACTCTTTTTCAAATCATCTCAAAACACCAGTCATGAAAAAAAATATGGGTATCGTTGATCGCACCGTACGCAGCTTAATTGCGGTAGTAATTATCTCGTTATCGTTTAGTGGAATCATTCATGGACCATTGGGAATCGCTTTGTTAGCGATCTCAGTTGTTTTCCTGCTTACAAGTTTATTTGCTTTCTGTCCATTATATAAATTGTTTGGTATCCATACTTGCAAAAGTATTTGATCAACTATCACCTGCTTTAGATTGAGAAAATGGTGAATAGTTAAGGACAACTCATAAACTTTTATTGTGGTTCTATTGCTTTGTATAGATGAAAAGCCACCAAAAACACGACAGTCAATCTTTTACGCGGAATGGTGTCAGCATTATTCGTGGAGGATCAGAATACTTCAAACTTGTTGTCGAACTTATTGATAGCGCCACGCATACGATTCAATTACTGACCTATATTTTTGAAGCAGATGAAACAGGTCAAAAGGTGTCGGATGCGCTGATACGGGCAGCCAGGAGGAATGTGAAAGTATTCGTTGTAGTAGATGGTTATGCCTCCCAGCATCTCCCGGGTTACTTTAGGGATAACTTAAAGGAAGCGGGAATTAATTTCCGGTTTTTTGACCCACTTTTGAAAACCAACCATTTTTACTTTGGACGGCGGCTACACAGTAAAGTTTTGGTGGTTGACTCCCGGTTTTCACTCTTAGGCGGAATCAATATCACCAACAGGTACAATGATATGCCGGGCCAGCCTGCGTGGCTGGACTTTGCAGTACTTGCTGAAGGGCCTGTGGCCATTGAATTATGCCAGGTATGCTGGAGAATTTGGAAAGGATTTCAGATTACCTACATAAACGATCCTTGCAGAGGCGAACTTTTAACTGGAAAGCTCCATCAGGAATTTTCTGCCCTCGTGAGGCTAAGAAGAAATGATTGGACCGGGAAAAAGCTTGAAATAACGAACAGTTATTTGAAAATGTTTAGAACGGCAAAGTCGCATATTACTCTTCTTTCCAGTTATGCACTGCCGGGAAGTATATTTCGGAAAAACCTGGTGCGGGCAGTCAAACGCGGTGTGAAGATCCGAATGATTATTTCTGGTCAATCCGATGTGATGTTAGTAAAACAAGCTGAAAGATATTGGTATAAATGGCTGCTTAGACATAATATTGAAATCTATGAGTACACAAAAAATGTGCTACACGGAAAGCTAGCCATATGTGACAATGAGTGGTTAACTATAGGATCATACAACGTGAACGATCTAAGTGCCTATGCGAGTATCGAGGTTAATCTTGATATTGCAGATGTTGCTTTTGCCGTTTCTGTCGAAACTGAAATGCAAAAAATTATTAACAACGATTGTGTTCGAGTCTCAAACGGTAGTTTAATTTATTCCAACAGCATATTCAGCAAATTAGGCTATTGGTTTTCATACAACATTTTAAGGGTGACCTTCAACTTGTTTACCTTCTACTACCGCCAAAAAAATAATCAGCATATCAAATGATTAATGACAGTACTGCACCGGATGGGAATGATCGCTTAGTATCAGGAAACAGACATTTGTTACGATATATTCCGTGGTGGTTTCCGATGTTGCTAATTGCCGTTTTGAATGGTATAATGAGAGAAGAATGGTTTCGAAAGCATATGAATCTGACATCTGCTCACCAGCTTTCAACAATATCTTTGATTATACTTTTTGCTTTATACATGGCTCTTCTATTTCGAAATATCAGATTGAGAACAGCATCGCAGGCGTTGGGTGTAGGGACCATGTGGATGGTAATGACTTTGCTTTTTGAATTTGGATTTGGTAGATGGCGGGGCAATAGCTGGGAAACATTGCTCGAAGATTATAATATTTTGAAAGGGCACATTTGGATATTTGTGCCATTGTGGATTTGTATGGCTCCTTATTTTTTCTATCAATATTTTACCAGGCATAAATAATTGCAACCCTTCGAAAGAAATTGCTTTTGAAGAGATGTACTTTCAAATTCCCAGGGTTGACATACCCCCCGTAATACTAAACAACAAGGCTTATTTTTTGAGAGATTCCGCATGCCAAAACATTAAGGAGCGTCGCGGGTTCGTGTGTAATTTTAAAACGTTTAACTTAAGGGTATAAGAAATTTAAAGTTTTGGAACCTTTAATCATGAAACAAGTACTAGTTCGTCAATATGAGTATGTAAAAAGTTCCCGGACAGTGTTACTTCAACTTTGTGCGTCTATCGACCCAAATCTGTTTATAAAAGAAGTGGCTGGTTTCGGACGAGGCGGAAGTGTACGGAATATGTTGGTACACATGAATAACACCTACCAGCAGTGGACAGGGAATCATTGTTTGGGAAGACAAATGAAATTGCATGAGTATGCCGACTTTCCCGACCTGCAAAGCTGTATAAGCTTATTTAAAGAAAGCGACTTACTGGTTGATGAAGTGTTGAACGTGTTTGAATATCGACTGTTGCAGGAAATCGAACGAAACGGCAAAGTGGCTTCACCCCTGAAAATTATTACGCACGTTTTTACGCATGAATATCATCACAAAGGGCAAATAGCATCGATGTGCCGTATGTTGGGTTATGTTCCTCCGGATACGGATATTATTAGGTGATTTGATTAAAGATGAATGTACCTGCTTAATTGTAAGTACCTCGGGTACAGCCCCAACGACTAAATCAGCCTACTCTACTGCTCTTGATAGATCACATTCGTTTACGAAGTTCTTCATCAAAGGAAATGCGACCACCTCCCCGAATAGCGTAAAAAACTAAAAGTACCAACACGACAAAGCTGGAGACCACATCTATCGGGCTACGATCGATATTTGATACTGAAAGAAAGATGAGGCCAGCGCCAGCAATGATTACTGCGTGTTGGTCAAAACAGTTCCAATAGTCGGTGGCATAAAAATTGTCTATTACCCTGATATTAAGTGCATTTGTACAGCAAATATCGGATATGAAAGTTATACTGTTAACCCTTTCCATGCTGTTCTTCGCCGTTGCGAGTGAGGCATGTACCATGTGCAATTCCAAACAGGCAACAGATGTGAGAGCATTGATTTTTGGTGATGGTTTCTTCAAAAATATCTTGTTTACTGTATTGCCGTTTATAGTTTTTACTGTAATCATCGTTTTTATACAAAAAAGCAGCAGGCAATGAACACGAAGCCGTTGATAGCAGCAGGCACACTGATGGGCATCGGCATGGGCGGCTTTGTAGATGGAATTTTATTCCACCAGATCTTGCAGGTACATAACATGCTTTCGGCAAAACTTCCACCAGATACATTGGTCAATGCTAAAACAAACATGGTTTGGGATGGCTTATTCCATGCCTTAACATGGGTAGCCACAGCCATTTCAATTGGCATGTTATGGAATGCCGTAAAACGAAGAGATGTTCCATTGTCGGGTGACATATTTTTTGGTTCATTGGTATTGGGTTGGGGAATATTTAATTTAGTTGAGGGTATTATTGACCATCACATTTTAGGAATACATCATGTGGTAGAGTTGCATGGATTATCTATCTACGATTATTTATTTCTTGCTTCAGGTGTTCTATTTATTTTAATAGGATGGGTGTTCATTCGCAAGGGTTCGAACGACAATTCTTCATCAAATGTTCCACAACCTTACATACCCAAGTCTAAATCATCAAATTAATTCTTATGTCTACCAATACCAACCAGCAGAATGACAGGGTTAAAGATGCAACCCCTTCACCTTTCAATGCGAAAATCGAAAGAGATACATGGCAGAGGGTAGCCAGCTATTACGGCAAAACTGAAGCGGAGATATCAGCCCGAATAACGGAATTAGACAAAGAGTGGGATATTGAAAGATATTTAGGAGTTAACATGAGTACATTGGCTATGTCAGGTTTATTAGTTAGTGCAATAACAAATAAGAAAAATTGGCTGATCCTACCTGCTGTTGTATTAGGTTTTTTTATGCAGCACGCTATTCAGGGGTGGTGTCCGCCACTGCCAATTTTAAGAAAGCTAAATATTAGAACAACTAAAGAAATAGAACAAGAAAAGTATGCTTTGAAGTTATTACGTGGTGACTTCCAAGGTGTATATGATGATGTGGAGTTACCTAATTTTTCCAATCTGAAAGAGGTTATACAAAAAAATTGAACTGTACGATTGGTTGTTTAATGAAACAATTAACGGAGTTGTATGCACATTTCATGTATGTAAGCTAAAAAGGCGAAGAAAAAAGCGACTCCAGGGGGAGGGACGAAGATTTTAATCTTCCGAAACTAGACCAGACTGGGTTCTATGAAACAATAAGCCCCGTTGTAGAAAGCAACAGGGCAATTGGTTAAGGCTCTAATTTATAGAAGGCTACATGTTACGAGCAGGTCGCCATAATCCTACAGCTAATAGAATCCGGATTATTCATCAACACACTTTATCAGCAGATCAAGGGCAAGTACTTGGTTACGGCGACCCTGAACCGTTTGAAACGGTTCGACAAAGATAAAATATCCAATATTTCGCAGTTCTCTGTGTCGAAAGAAAGGACGTATGCATCACAAGTTACATTGACGAATTTCGGCAAGCGTGAACTTTTCATTGTCAAAAGTTTGATGAACCCCTTCTACCATCTTCGGAGAGTACTATTACTACGATCAAATTAATGAGGTGTATATGATGTTCAAAGTAAAGATTATCGTTCGTAAAGACGGAACATTTATACCTGTGGAGGCACAAAACGTTCCTGTTGAAAATAAAAAGAAGTAATGCCGAAATCAGCGTTCCCTGCTCATTATTTTCCCATGTTGGCCAGTATTGGCAAGGAACCGTTCAATCATCCCGACTGGATCTTCGAGGTAAAGTGGGACGGCTACCGCATAATGACGTATGTGCAGAAGAACAAGGTTGAGTTCCGCTCTCGCAATAACAATAGTTATCGGAACGCTTCAAGATTATAGCTCATGAATTGAACAAATGGAAACATGAAGCAGTTTTCGATGGTGAGATGGTCGTCCTAAATGAAGATCGCGTCTCTCACCTCAATAGTCTGGAAAACTGGTACTCGCCGGCAAACGAGTGCTTTTTGAAAGTGTTCACAGCTTGGATATTAACCTTACTTAATTAGCAGCGATTGCGACCGCGGTTGTATCTTTAAACGTCACATCAGCCAAGCATGATAACCCCTAGATCGCTCCTCATTTGTGGATATATTTTACTGTGTGCGTACAGCTCTGCTTTTAGCCAGGCCAGTCTAAAGGACCTCAACTATTGGACGCGTGAACTTTCCCAAAAAAGTCAAGCGATAGACTCAGGATATTTAAAACTGAAGGAATACCTGAACAACTTAGGCGACACTGCAGCAACTCTCGGCTTCTTTGAGCAAATGGAGAAAAAGAACAAGTCTGCAGGGCCATACATAAATGCAAGGTTGAAAACAGCAGGCGTATTCTTCAACATTAAATACAACAATTATCAAAGTGCAAAAGAGTTGATGCTCCAGTCGGAACAGGCTCTCAATACAGCCTACGAAACCGGCGACGAACAGTTTATCGCTTTTATTTCCTTCGAATGCGGAACAAACGCCATAGGATACCAGAACCTCGAACTTGCAGCGACATACCTGTTGAAAGGCCAGGAATACTATGACCGTATCGACTCACTTTCCAGGAAAAGGTATTTCGAGAATATCCTCCTGGGCGAGGTGCTTTTCCATTGCATGGAATATGAGAAAAGTATTTATTACACCCGGAATGTAATTGACTATCCACCACATGATTCGATAGCCAACGGAAACTTTTCTCTCGGCAAAGGATACAACACCATAGGCCAGAATCACGAGCGATTAAACCAGTGGGATTCCGCGCTCGCCTACTACGAAAAGTCGAATGCGATGGCCGAAGAGCAGAATTCTACTATCTGGAAAGGCATTAACGCAGGCTTTATCGGCGGATTATATCTAAAGAAGAAAGACTACACACGGGCCAAACCACTGCTGCAATATTGTTATGAAATCACCAAAAACAAGGAATTACAGCACGCGGCAAAATCGTTGCAGCAACTTGCCGAGATACACCTGTCCGAGAATAAAAACGACAGCGCGTTGTTAAAGCTCCGGGAAGCCAAAGCCACGCTCGACAAACTTTCATACGGATATTACCTGCAGCCGGAGAAGTTTTTGGAGAAGATATACTTCACCACCGCTGATACCTACCGCGCGATGGGTAACCGCGATAGCGCTGACCTTTACAACCAGCTATATAATAATCTTCACGATTCGGTGCAGAAGGTGTACCTGCTGAGTAGTTCGAAAATCGCCAAGATGAGGGTGGATAACGAAAATAATTTCCGCGCCATCCAGCTACTCCAACAGGAAAAGGAGAATGCCAACACGAAACGGAATATCATCGTTGTGTCCGTGGTGCTTGCGTCATTTGTATTGCTCCTGTACCTGAACAGGGTGAGGTTGAAACATAAGCAAAAGCACGAGTTTGTTATAAAGGAGAAAAATGCCGCCGAAGCGGAGCTCAATGCCGCAAAGGAGCAGATGAAAAAGATCACAGAGAACGTAATCGAAAAGACCGCCCTCGCTGAAAAGCTCACGGCACAGTTGTCGCACCGCGAGCGCAATACAGAACAGGAGCACTTAATTAATGAAATCAGTCGCCAAACCATCCTCACTGAAGAGGAATGGGAAAACTTCAAGCAACTTTTTGAGAAGATCCACCCCGGATTTTTTATAAGGCTTCGAGAAAGGAGTCGCGATATAACGTTAGCGGAGCAAAGGATGGCGGCGCTTACCCGTTTAAATCTTACCGCGCGCCAGATGGCGTCGATGCTTGGCATTTCCGTTGATAGTGTTCACAAGGCACGGCAACGCCTCAGGCAACGTTTGCAATTTTCAGCAGAAACAAACCTCGAAGAGACACTTTCTTCTATCTAAAACTGGTATATCAGGTTTTTGTTCGATGGTCGTCAGGCTATTGTCATGCCCATAATTTGGAATGGGCCGCTGCGTGAGTATACATTTGGAGCATACTCTCTTTTGGTCCGTGCCCACCTTTTTTAATTTTCCTAAAAAAGGAAAGCTATACAGTGTGATCAGGCATGGAAAAAGTTTGCTTTCAAAGGATATGAAAAAAATGCTGGAGAAGAGGTTTCTTGATGGGCAGGTTCGGGAGATAAGTGAGGTGAAGATTGCGGATTTCGCAACCAAAGTGTATGTGATTGTACAATGTTGCCAAACGCTTTTGGTTTGGAATTCGCTGTATCCTCTTCACACCCTATTCCATCCGTGTACGTTTGAAATGATACATTGAAAAGAAGAGGTATTTAAAGTCCTTACACCTTAGAGGAAGCAATCAACAGGATCCGTATGCACATTTTATGTACATAGGTTAAAAAGGCGAAGGAAAAAAGCGACTCCATGCGTGAGTGATGAAGATTCTAATCTTCCGAAACGTAGGCCCAGACTGGGTTCTATGAAACAATAAGCCCCGTTGTAGAAACAACAGGGCAATTGGTTAAGGCTCTGATTTATAGAAAAAGTTAGAATGCGCTATTTATTTCTTAGAGCATCAAAAGCATTGATTCGTTGCACAAACCCGAAATTAATTTTTTGCAAACCTCCTAAACCGCCGGCTCCTGCTGGCTCAGGCAATGAAAACTTCCCAGCCCCCAAATAATCTCAGTAGAATCGATTCCCACAACTTCCCTGCCCGGAAAACAGTTCGCAATTATATCCAGCGCCTTCCCGTCGTTGTTGCAACGGAACGTTGGTACAATCACCGACCGGTTGCTGATGTAAAAGTTTGCATACGAAGCCGGCAACCGTTGTTCATCATAAACCACCGCATCGGGCATCGGCAGCTCCACAATGTTTAATTGTTTTCCGTTTAATAGCCTCATCCGGCTCAGCTGGCGCAGGTTATCCTGCAGCAGCAAATAATTTTCATCGTTCTTATCGTCCTCAATTACTGTCAGCACCGTATCACTATTCACAAACCTTACCGTGTCGTCTATATGTCCGTCCGTGTCATCGCCCACAATTCCTTCCTTCACCCACAACACCTGCTTCACTCCGTAATAGTCCTGCAAATACTTTTCCACTGCCCCCTTATCTAAATGCGGGTTCCTGTTCGGGTTCAGCAGGCAACATTCGGAAGTGAGCACTGTTCCTTCACCATTGAATTCTACCGAACCCCCTTCCATAATAATTCCGGGATGATAAACGGGTATTCCCAACTCATTGCCAATCCTCGTTGGCACCACATCGTCCAAATCGAAAGGGGGATACTTACCTCCCCATGCATTATAGTTCCAGTCGACAATTATTTTTTTGGGATCAGCGGAAGGATTAATGAGGAAAGCAGGACCGTGATCACGGCACCATGCATCATTGGTGGGATTGTAATAAAACTTCACCCTGCTCATATCCGTACCGGCATCTTCAAGGTGACGAGCTGCAAATCTTTTCATTGCCTCATCGTTCACATTTATACAAACTTCTTCGCTTCTCGCAAGCTCTTTTACAAATTGGGAATAGTAAGAATAGATTAAATGTATTTTCCCCGGCCACGAAGCTTCTTTGTGCGGCCAGCTCAGCCAGGTGGCACGATGCAAGCCAAATTCTGCAGGAAAATAATATCCCTGCTCAAAAGGGGTTAGCGGCCTGCTCATCAGTCCTGGTCGATATATCTTTTAGTAATGGGTTGATAAGAATCTATGCGGCGATCGCGGAGGAATGGCCAATGCGTGCGATAACGGTCCGTTTTATCCAACTGCAGCTCATGCACAATCACTTCTTCTTTATCATGCGAAGCCTGGTAGATAACTGTTCCAAATGGATTGGCGATAAAAGATCCTCCCCAAAATTTCATTCTTCCTTCCTGCTCGAACCCTACCCTGTTTACACTTACCACATGAACGCCATTGGCAATGGCATGGCTCCGCTGTATGGTTTGCCAGGCATTGTATTGTTCTAGGTTGGTTGAATCGTCCTGCGAGGTTGCCCAACCTATTGCGGTGGGGTAAAATAAAATTTCAGCGCCCATCAGTGATGTGATCCTGGCCGCTTCGGGATACCACTGATCCCAGCATATCAATACGCCGATTGTCGCAAACTTAGTTTTGAACACTTTATAGCCCAAATCGCCCGGAGTAAAATAAAATTTCTCGAAATAAGCCGGATCGTCGGGAATATGCATTTTGCGGTACTTGTCGAGATAACTGCCATCCGCATCAATCACCGCAGTTGTGTTATGATAAATACCTTGCGCCCTTTTTTCAAATAGCGAAGCGATGATCACCACTCCCAGTTCCTTTGCCACATCTTGCAAGGTGGTGGTAGTAGGACCGGGAACAGGTTCTGCCAGCAGAAAATTATCGTAGTCTTCCACGTCGCAGAAATACAATGAAGTGAACAGTTCCTGCAGGCAAATAATCTTTGCCCCGCCTGCCGCAGCTTCACGGATCCTGGCAATCGCTTTCTGCACGTTCTCCTCCTTGTTAGCGGAGCACGACATTTGAACCATTCCTACTTTTACCATGGAGAGGTTATAATTATAAGTTGATAAGAAAGGGTGATTAACTGTTACCCATCTGCCTCAGGAAAGCCACATGCGAAGCAACGGCGTAACGCACCTTCGGATATTCAATGTAAGCCAATCCATACTCTTCGCATGCCTTCCTGATAATCTTGCTTATCGCCGGATAATGCACATGCGAAATTTTTGGAAACAAATGATGCTCGATCTGAAAATTTAAACCGCCCACCAGCCACGAAACGAGCCGGTTGTGTGTGGCAAAGTTAGCCGTGGTTTTAATCTGGTGAACCGCCCACTCATCTTCCAGCTTTCCTGTTTCTATGTGAGGCTGAGGAAATGATGTGTGTTCAACGGTATGCGCCAACTGAAACACAATGCTCAACACAAAGCCGGCTACGCTGGCGAAAATGAAAAACCCAACAATCCAGGCCGTGAAACCCACGAGGTAAATCGGTAAACCAATAAACAGAAACAGGTGAAATATTTTGAATCCCCAGAAAACCAGGTGATCTGAAATGCTCATTTTTTTAAGCGGCAGGCTGCCCACTTTGTTCTTGAAATATTTTTGGTAGTCGAGTACAAAAATCCAGAACACATACAGTAATGAATACAACACCCAAAAATAGATGTGCTGATATTTGTGCATCGCATACTTCTTCTGCGTTGAACTCATCCGCATCCAGGGTTGAATATCTATGTCATCGTCGAGACCATCAATATTTGTGTAAGCATGATGTATTACGTTGTGCTTAACGTTCCACATAAAAGAATTTCCGCCGAGGATGTTCAGCGAAAATGCAGCGAGTTGGTTCACCCATTTATATTTACTGAAACTTCCATGTGCACCATCGTGCATTACATTAAATCCAATGGCTGCAACAATTCCTCCCATCAGCACACATTCCAAAACTGCCCATAATACCGCAGGCGTAAAAAATACAAGGTGAATATAAAGGAATACGAAAGCTACCATCAGGATCACTGCCTTAATAAAAAGACCATAATTACCGGTGGTGCTGGTGCCTACTTCTTCAAAATATTCGCTGATTCTGCGTTTTAATTCTGCGTGAAAGGAGTGCGGAACATTTGTAAACTTGGGTGTTGCCATCTTCAGATTCTATATAATACAAGCTGCCTTGTACGGTTAAAAATTTCGTGCAAAAGTAACTTATTATGCTGAGATGGGTAGTTATCAATAACTTAATCAATCATTAATTTTTCAGGTTTCTACCTGTACCAGCGCATCAAGACTACGAATGCCTATTTTCTTCTCTGTTATGAACCCTTCTGCATATTTTACGCCAATTCTTTTTCCCAGCATACGTGCGCGTGCCACAACACTTTCCAAGAAGTCGGGTGTGGAAATATAGGTTTGTAATCCCCCCTGTTCGTTGCCTGCCACATGAAATTGGGTAGTGTAGGCCTCAACCGAACTCATTTTCTGCTGAAACGAATCACTTACGTCTACCAGCAGGTCGGGCTCGTGGTACCAGTCCTGCAAATAATGCAGTATGTATTTCGGGCGCCATTTGTCCTGTGCCTTGCCTTTGTCATCCTTGGTTTCTATTTTAACCAGTCCCGACAAAAAACAGGCGTCTGCAATCAGGTGGCCGGCGCGTCCATGGTCGGGATGCCTGTCGTCGAGCACATTTGCCAGCACAATCTCCGGCTTATACTTTCTGATGGCCTTTATCAACTGCATTTGGTGCTCTTCATCATTCCTAAAAAATCCATCTCTCATTTTGAGATTTTCACGTATCCCGGCACCGATAATCTCAGCCGCTTTCTGTGCCTCCGCAAACCGTGTTTCAATGGTTCCCCTTGTTCCCATTTCACCCTGAGTAAGGTCGATGATGCCCACTTTTTTACCCTGCTTTATTTCATTGATGAGCACACCGGAACATCCCAGTTCCACATCATCGGGATGAACGCCTATCGCCAGAATATCGAGTTTCATGTATTTGGTTTGAGCAGCAAAATTAACGGCGAGGCATCATAACTGAGCAGTAATCCCTGAAATAGCGAAGTTTATGTCAGGTATCCGGCACGCGCCTAAATTGGCGCTTTCCGTACAACCAACTAAATTCGCATGCGAATCGAACAGTAATAATTAAACATTTCACGAATGGCATACGATGTAATTGTTCTAGGAAGCGGACCGGGTGGATATGTGGCCGCAATACGGGCATCACAGCTTGGTTTTAAAACAGCCATCATAGAGAAAGAAAGTCTTGGAGGCATATGTCTCAACTGGGGATGTATTCCAACCAAAGCATTGCTTAAAAGCGCGCAGGTAAATGAAGATATTAAACATGCAAAGGAATTTGGAATTGAAGCGAGCGGAAAGGTGGACTTTGGCGCCGTGGTAAAAAGGAGTCGTGGTGTGGCCGACAAAATGAGCAAAGGCGTTCAGTTCCTGATGAAGAAAAATAAGATTGATGTGGTGATGGGTTTCGGAAAACTGAAAGCAAAGGGACAAATTGAAGTAACCGCAAACGACGGAAGTAAAAAAACTGTTGAAGGAAAACATATTATCATCGCCACCGGCGCACGCAGCCGCGAATTGCCGGCACTTAAAATCGACGGCAAAAAAATAATCGGGTACCGCGAAGCAATGGTGCTGCCGCAGCTTCCACAAAAAATGATTGTGGTGGGCAGTGGTGCGATAGGTGTGGAATTCGCCTATTTCTATAACAGCATGGGATCGAAAGTTACCATAGTTGAATTCATGCCGAGAATTGTTCCCGTGGAAGATGAAGAAATTTCAAAAGAGCTTGAGAAAAATTTCAAGAAGAACGGAATTGAAGTGATGACGAGCAGCGAAGTAACAAAGGTTGATACTTCAGGAAACGGGGTGAAGGCTACAGTAAAGACACAATCGGGCGAAACCACGCTGGAAGCGGATGTGGTGCTGAGCGCAGTGGGTATTGCTGCAAATATTGAAGGAATAGGACTGGAAGAACTCGGCGTAAAAACTGAAAAGGGAAAAGTTGTTGTTGACCAATTTTATAAAACCAACGTAGATGGTTTTTATTCCATCGGCGATTGTTCACCTGGCCAGGCGCTTGCACACGTGGCTTCTAAAGAAGCAATTATTTGTGTAGAAAATATAGCGTTCAACGAAAAGAAATATAATCACAAACCACAACCGATAGATTATAATAACATACCGGGTTGTACTTATTGTTCTCCTGAAATTGCATCGGTAGGCTACACGGAAAAACAGGCGAAAGACGCAGGTTACGAAATTAAAGTGGGCAAATTCCCTTTAAGCGCTTCGGGTAAAGCAAGTGCAGCCGGACACCTGGAAGGATTTGTAAAAGTTATTTTCGATGCCAAATACGGAGAGTGGCTCGGCACGCACATGATTGGTTATAATGTAACTGAAGTTATTGCGCAAACCGTTACCGCAAGGAAGCTGGAAACAACTTACCAGGAGGTGTTGAATAGTATTCATCCGCATCCAACAATTAGCGAAAGCATTAAAGATGCGATTGAAGTAGCCTACGGAGAAGCAATACATTTATAAAAAGATTTAAAGAAGTCATTAATTCTTTTGGAACAACGCGGAATGAAGGATTCAATGATTCTGTCATTCCGAGCGAAGCGAGGAATCTTGTCTTTTAACAACAAGATTTCTTGTCTCCGCTTTCAGCGGCTCCTGCGGAATGACGTTATTAATCTTTAAAGCTTTAAGCTTTAACATTAAAAGCATGAACCCTTCCCTCTGGGAAAAAGAATCTTTCCTCTCGCCCGCAGATATCCTTATCGCTGGGAGCGGGTTTGTGGGACTGTGGTCGGCTTATCACCTCAAGAAAAAAAATCCTCGGTTGAGGATCACCGTTATAGACCGGGGATATATCCCTACCGGAGCCAGCACACGCAATGCTGGCTTCGCTTGTTTCGGGAGCGTTACCGAGCTGATAAAAGATTCATTTACCATGGGTGACGACAACATGCTCACCCTTGTAGAAATGCGCCACCGTGGTTTAGAAAAAATTACAAACACCTTTCGCAAAAAACAGATCGATTATACTAATGTCGGGGGATATGAATTAATTCCCGCTATTCAGAAAGACAAATACAGTGAACTGAAGGACCAGGTAAAGTGGCTGAATAAGCTCTTGCGCGGTGTAACTAATGTCAAAAAAACGTTTTCATTTGCCGATGAAAAAATAAAACAATTCGGGTTCGCGGAAGTGGGCCATATTATTTTCAACGAGCTCGAAGGTTATCTGCATCCGGGTAAATTGTGCCAGCAACTGATGTTAAAGGTTCAGGCAATGGGGGTAAATATCGTTCCTGCTACAGAAATCACACATCATGAAAGTAAAGCAGACGGTATAACGGTGCACACTAACCGAAATTTCTCTTTACGCGGTGAGCGCTTGTTAATCTGTACCAATGGCTTTGCAAAACAATTGTTGCCGGATCTGGAAATTGTGCCGGCACGCGGACAGGTGCTGGTAACCGCTCCCCTCCCCTCATTAAAATTTAAAGGAACCTTCCATTACGATGAAGGATATTATTATTTCCGGAACCTCGGCAACCGCATTTTAATTGGCGGTGCACGTAACCTGGCGGTGGATGAAGAAACAACTACAGCATTGGACACAACCAGCCTTATCCAGGAAACTTTGGAAAATTTTATTTCCCGTCACCTGCTTCCTCGTACGCCTTTCAAGATAACGGACCGCTGGAGCGGGATAATGGGATTAGGTGCGGAAAAAATGCCTATTATCAAAAAACTAAACGATCGTTTATTCTGCGCAGTGAAGATGAGTGGAATGGGTGTTGCCCTGGCTCCTGTAGCAGGTGAGCAGATAGCCAGCATGATGAATGACTGATAAATTATCTTGCTTTCATAAATTTCATTCCAGCTCCGGTTCCCGCTTTCACGTAATACATACCGCCTTTCAGTGAACGGATATCTACCTGCATGGTAGATTTGGTTAGCTGCATGCTTTTTACCAGTTGTCCTGATTGGTTATAAATATTCAGATTGCCATTTGTTGATGCGTCGCCTCCTAAAGATATATTCAGTATATCCGCCGCGGGATTAGGATAAAGTGCTATACTTTTTATGATATCGTTGTCACCTGCCAGCAGTTCGTCTGCTGGGGCGCCAACTGCCTTATTTGAATAAAGTAATGCCGTCCTCGCACCTTCTGCCGAAAATAATTCGCGCATTTTCGTCACTTGTCCCGCAGTGAACATGCTAGTGCATTCGTCGTTAGTGAAATCCATGAAATTCATATACATGTTGCCCGCCGCCCCGCTCGAACAGGTAGCGACTACTCCCGATGGGCATCCTCTTGTTGGACCCTGTTGCGGGGGTGTATCTTCAATCCGGTCATCTCCACAATCCGCATCTCCCCAAATATGTCGCAGTCCGAGCCAATGACCAATTTCATGTACCGCGGTTCTGCCCTTGGTGTATGGCGCCTTTAAATTACCTGTGGTGCCAAAGGCAGTATAGCTAATGACTACTCCATCTTTTTCAGCCGCGCATCCGGGCAGGCTGGCATAACCCACAACGCCATTCGAAAGATTACCGACCCATATATTTAAATATTGTCCCCTGTCCCAACCATCCGCACCGCCTGTAACGGAGCTTTTTATTTGATCGTCGGTTCCAAATCCTCTCACATTGGTTTGTTTGCGAATAATACCGTTGGTGGTTAGTCCGGATGGATCCACAGTTGCGAGGCGGAACTCGATGCGACTGTCGGCAGCAACATCTTTAAACGCCACGGGTATATAAGAGGCATCTTCGTTCTTTTTACGAAAGTCTTTATTGAGAGCATTTATCTGCGAACGCACCTGGTCGTTACTGATATTCTGATCACCGGTATTGTACACCACGTGTACCACCACTGGTATGATAATGACATCGGGAACGGGCACGGCGACACCTGTTTCGGAGACGACAGAATTTTGTGTTTGGGATTCGCTAATGGCGCAGGCGCGTTGCGCGTATGCTGAATTGATAATAGAAACAGCGAGGACGAAAATTGGAATTATTCTCAGATTCATTGCTAACACATTTGTGATAGCTTGACACAGGATGGATATTTGGCATTACGCCGCTGGTCTTTTTAAAGGAATCTGGATTTTGAACGATGGAAGATGTAAAAGAAGAAATTTTAAATGACGAATGCAAGTGAGTTGGGAAATTTATCTTTTCGTTACCCTGAAGGTTAGGTTGTGATTTGTATTTTTGGGCAACATGAAACAAAGTTTCCCGGCACTGGTATTCATTTTCCTATGTGCCCTCTGGAGTTGCGGCAATAACGACCAACCCCAGTCCGACGACAACGAAAACCAGATTCCGGCGCCTGTGGTGCTGAGTTTCCAGGTGGTGAACCAATTTCCTCACGACACGTCTGCGTTCACCGAAGGTTTTACATTTTACAACGGCCAATTATTCGAAAGTACTGGTTCGCCCGACGACCACGTGACCCATAGTGGCACCTGGGTGGCGGGTATCGATTTAAAAACCGGCCGGTACGACAGAAAAGTAGATCTGGGCAGAACCATTTTTGGTGAGGGAATTACTTTCCTGAATGGAAAACTGTATCAGCTTACTTATAAATCGCAGAAGGGATTTATCTATGATGCAAAAACCTTTAAAAAGATTGGTGAGTTTCCCTATAAAAGTGAAGGTTGGGGACTAACAACAGATGGCAGTAGCCTGATTATGAGTGCCGGCACAAGCAATATCTATTATCTTACTGGAGATTCGGTGCGGTTCACAAAAATGTTGCCGGTACAGGATAATAATGGATATGTTGGCGACATCAACGAACTGGAATTCATCGATGGATATATATATGCCAACAAATGGCTGACAAATGAAATATTAAAGATTGATACGGCTACTGGTTATGTGGTGGGTAAGTTCGATTTGTCGAAGCAGGCCGCAGAAGCCAAAAGCAAGTTTCCGGGAGCGATGGAGCTGAACGGAATCGCCCACGACAGTACCACACGAAAAACCTATATAACGGGTAAAAAGTGGCCCGTTATTTATGAAATTAAGTGGTAGCATCCTTTTTTTGCTTTACCTTTGCACACCCTTAAAAAGGGTATTCATGAGCAGCCGCCGGAATTACGATATTGCCTTTGTGGGGTTGAAGCCCGGGATTCATGAGTTCGAGTACCAGATTGATGACAAGTTCTTTGTACAGTACCAGGAGCAGGATTTTAGGGATTGCACCGCATTAATCAAACTTAGGCTGGATAAAAACAATGGTTTTATGCTGCTGAGGTTTGAAGTGGGTGGAAAACTGGAAGTAACCTGCGACAGATGTGGCAACGGATTACCACTCGAGCTTTGGGACGAATTCAACATTGTTGTAAAGATGGTGGACAATCCCGATGAAATGAACGAGCAGGAAGAAGACCCGGATGTTCATTATATATCTAAAGGTGAGAGCCATTTGCATATCGCCGATTGGATATACGAGTTTGTAAACCTGAGCATACCGATGCAGCGAATGTGCGGACCCAACGAAATCGGAGGTCCCAACTGCAACAAGGAAGTACTGGAGATGCTCGCCAAATTGGGTTCGGAAGATAAAACCACCAACCCGGTATGGAAAGGACTTGAAAAGTTTAAGAATTTAGATAACTGATTTTATCATAGACATAATAATTATTTATGCCTAATCCCAAAAGAAGACATTCCCAACAAAGGAGTGCAAAGAGAAGAACGCATTATAAGGCTGAAACGATTACGTTGAGCAAGGATTCTACCACAGGTGAAATACACGTTCGCCATCGCGCCCATGTGAGCGAAGGAAAGCTGTATTATAAAGGCAAAGTTGTTGCGGAAAAGTCGCCTGTTAAGTAATCCGATAACGAAACTGCAGCCACGCGGATGAATATTGCCTTAGATATGATGGGTGGCGACTACGCACCGGATGAAGTAATCCGGGGCATTGAGTTGTATCTATCCGCAAATCTCAATGCTGCCAATCTTATATTGATAGGCGATGAAGCGCAGCTTCATCCTTTGCTTCAACAATCCAGCGTCAACCTTTCTTCTGTTAACGTTGTTCATGCCCCTGAAGTGATTGGCATGAACGAACACCCCACCAAGGCGCTGAAAGAAAAACAGAATTCATCGATTGCCGTCGGGTTTCAGTTATTGGCATCCGGCAAGTGCGACGCATTCATCAGCGCCGGAAACACGGGTGCAATGCTGGTGGGCGCCCTGTACAGTATTAAAGCTATCGAAGGTGTATTGCGACCTACCATTTCTACCATCATACCAAAGGATAATGGCGGAACCGGGCTGTTACTTGATGTTGGGTTGAATGCCGATTGCAAACCCGAACACCTTAATCAATTTGCCATTCTCGGTTCGTTGTATGCGAAATATATTTCCGGCATTGAAAATCCCCGCGTGGGATTAATCAATATTGGAGAAGAAGAAGGAAAAGGGAATTTACTTGCACAGGCTACCTATCCCCTGCTGAAAGAAAATGCGCATATTAATTTCATTGGAAATATTGAGGGTCGGGATATTTTTAAAGACAAGGCCGACGTGATGGTTTGCGAAGGCTTCACTGGCAATATTGTTTTAAAACTCGCGGAATCCATCTTCGATATTACCCAGGAGAAAAAAATTACGCACGAATATCTCGAGCGGTTCAACTTCGAAAACTATGGAGGTACCCCGGTGCTAGGTGTATCGAAGCCTGTGATTATCGGCCACGGTATTTCGCATGGCAAGGCTTTTCACAATATGATTCTGCTGGCGGAAAAAATGATTGTTACCGATTTGCTGGGAAAGATGATTGAAGAGCTGAAAGATTAAAACTTCCGGCTTCATTCACTACGGTAATAAAAAACACTACAAACTCATAAGCCGGATTCTGTTTCTAAACTATCATTTATCTGGCCGTTCCATTACTGAAACGATCTTGCTGCCTACCCACCAATCTTTCCTTGCGGAATCGGGCGAGCAACCCTCAAAGACTGGCTTACATGGCATTTCAGCATGCAAGGTTTACCCGTTGTACATATTACTATGCACAACCGTGAGCTCTTACCTCACTTTTTCACCATTACTCTTTTGCAAGAGCTGTTATTTTCTGTGGCACTATCTGTTGACGATTAATCGTCACCCGGCGCTTAACCGGTGCATTGCTCTGCGCTGTCCGGACTTTCCTTGGCACAATCAAGTACCACGATAGCTCGGTTTGTAGTGATTTTTTTATTGCTGTTTCGGCATTCCCCCGCCATCTTCAGGTTTCTTGCAACAGTTGGGAAGCTCTTTGTACGATTCTTCGTTAGCAGTAATGTCGTCTGCATCGTAACCAACATTAGCTATCGCCGTTTTGATGTTTTCAATATTCGTTCTTTCGGCAACGTAGGTTACTTTGGTTTTTTTCTTCTTTGGATCAACCGACACTTTTTGTACACCCTCCTCGCGAATCATATAACTTTCAATGCGTTTTTTACACATTTCGCATTGAACCGTGGGCGTGCTGATTGTTACGGTTTGAATTCCTTTTTTTGGAGCCGTCTGGCTGAATCCTGCAGAAACGGTTCCTACCAGGAAAAGGGCAAGCATTACTAAATTCTTCATGGGTAAATTTTCACCAAATTACTCAAAATCCGGTCCATTGTGAAGGGTTGTCGCGCCACTTTAACAAAATGCTTTCCTGATCCGGATCCACCATTCCTTTTTCAATAGCCAGCTGTATGAGCACGGAATAATTTGTCATGGAGAAATAGGGAACGCCTGCCTTTTCAAAACTTTCTTTTGCATTTGGAAAACCATAAGTGAAAATCGAAACCATTCCCATTACATCGAGGCCGGCATGTTTGAGGGCATCCACCACCTGCAAACTGCTTTTTCCGGTGGATATGAGGTCCTCAATCACCACGGTTTTTTGTCCGGGTTCAAAATGTCCTTCTACCTGGTTGCCCAGTCCATGCTCTTTTGGTTTTGGTCTAACATAAACGAATGGCAGTTTGAGCTGATCTGCTGCGAGAGCGCCCCAGGCAATTCCTGCAGTGGACACGCCGGCGAGCAGATCGGCGTCTGGAAATTTTTCGAAAATGAGGTTGCACATTTCCGACTTCACAAACTCACGGATATGTGTGAAGGATAATATTTTCCGGTTGTCGCAGTAAATGGGACTTTTCCAACCCGATGCCCAGGTGAAAGGTTGGGCGGGGTTGAGTGATACGGCTTTTACCTGTAACAGCTTTTCTGCAACTGCTTTTTCATTTGTCATGGCGCGAAAATAGTGAATAGTCAATAGTGAGTAGTGAATAGTGAATAGTGAATAGTGAATGCGGGTTCATGATCTACTCACGCTAACTCACGTCAACTCACGTTAACTGACGTTGACTCACGTCAACTCACGTTAACTCACGACCCCCGCCCTTCCCAGCACGTCTTTAATCAGTTCAAAAGTGTTGGCCATGTATTTTTCAAGCTTTCCTGGAGCAACCCAAAGCGCCTCAAAAATATCTTCATCAATTTGTGGTGTGAGTGCAGGAACGCCGGGCGTATAATAAAGAAACCAGTGTGTTTCTTTAAGAATGATTTCTTGTTTTTCGGTGTAGGTGTGATGAGTGATATGCACGGGTCGTTGAAGAGTAATTTCAGTGAGCCCCGTTTCTTCTTTAGTTTCTCTTTCCGCACACAATTCGATGGGCTCATTTTCTTCCAGCTTGCCTTTGGGTAAATCCCACTTGCCCTTGCGGAAAATCAGCAGCACCTCACCATTACCATTCAGCACTACTCCGCCTGCGGCAATAATTTTTTTGTATTGTTTTAATTCGGC
>Ga0181466_1000183_pt1 | contig 22189 bp, 19 predicted proteins | sample InSIn4gowninarea_FD_119078 | JGI IMG/M metagenome (GOLD analysis project Ga0181466, IMG submission 119078) | Clean room microbial communities from NASA Spacecraft Assembly Facility at Jet Propulsion Laboratory, Pasadena, California, USA -... ... | reverse complement strand
CGTACGGTATGCTGCCCAAAAGTGTTGCCGTAGGTCAATGTATTGGTATAAGTCCACTGTGTATTATAGCCAGCGCCTTCATTAAAAGAATTAAGACCGGTATTGCCTTCTGCATTTTCGTAACCTACATAACTAAAACCATAGAAGTAATTATTGTTCATCACGCCACCAAAGGAGGTACGTGCCGTAAAATGTTTCAGGAAATCTATTTCAGCATATACATTACCCTCGATATTCCAGTTGTTATTTTTATTATCTTTTGTGCGGTAAATATCAGCATAAGGATTGCGTGCATTTCCCAAGTCCTGCGATTTTGTACCGGCAAAATTGCCTGCTATATCATATATAGGTATAATAGGGTCCTCGCGTAAAACGGTAGTGAAAGGGTTCCCTTCATTCTGGGTGCGGACTGTTGGATTTCTGCTGTAGTAAACGTAAGCGTTTTCTCCAATCCGGATATTGTTCTTGATATTAAATTGAGTATTTGCTCTTACCCCATAGCGCTCAAGGTATTGATACTTTAAAATACCTTGCTGGTTAAGATAGTTCATTGAAAAATAAAATGAACTCTTATCGCTACCTGAACTTACAGAGATGTTGTGGCTTTGTGTAGGTGCATTGCGGGTAATTACCTTGTACCAGTCAGTGCCAGCCTTATTCGCCATGGTAATCTGGTTGCTTTCTCTGTTGTAGAACCTGATGTCAACAATAGAATCTGCGGGGCAGTTGCACAAAGTATAACCTGTAGGTGTAAGATAATCCGGCACTACCGGAGTAGCTCCATTGCCATACTGTTTGCTCTCAGGGTTAGTAATACCTGAATTAATTTGCTGTTGCCATATAGCTGCCGCATGCTCTTGTGGAGTTGCCATTTCAATGCCCTGGCCGTGTGTAGTAACACCATAGTAGCCATCATACGCTACTACCGCTTTGCCCGATCTGCCTCTTTTGGTGGTAATAATAATTACACCATTTGAACCTGCAACACCGTAAATAGCGGCAGATGCGTCTTTTAACACCTGCACCGACTCAATGTCATTTACATTGATGCTATGCAGGTCGCCACGCACACCGTCGACGATAATGAGTGGCTGATTGGAGCCAAAACCGCTAAAGCCCCTGATGCGGATGTCGGAAGAAGCACCTGGCTGACCGGAAGTAATGATATTTACTCCCGATGCACGTCCTTGGAGAGCTTCTTCACCGGTACCGGCTGGCTGTTGCCTCATTTCTTTAACGTTCACCACAGATACTGCGCCCGTTACTTCCTTCTTTTTCTGGGCAGTGTAGCCGGTTACTACAATTTCATCAAGGGCAGAGGTTCTTGCCTTTAACGTAACGTTGACAGTACCCGATGTTGCGTCTACTTCCTGATCTTCATAGCCTACCGAAGATATAGTTAAGGTAGTTCTGCCTGCAGGCATGGTGAGGCTGAATGTACCATCTGCATTGGTAAGTGTTGCTACTTTGGTCCCTTTTACGGCAACGGTAGCGTAGCCTACCGGCGCGTTGTCGGTTCCGCTGGTTACCTTACCTGTAACCGGCGTTTGCGCAAAAACTCCCGTACAAACAAACACGAGAAAAAGCATGACAAAGCATCGCATGCTCAAGCAATCGATTTTTTTTCTCATAAGAAATTTTAAGAATTGTTTTAAATAATAATAAAGACTTGCTAAAATTAGTATTTCGCTGCATCATTTAACAAAAAAAATAGAAAAAATGAGCTTTGATTTTATATATGTATTTTTTTAGCTGGAAATTGTATTTTTTTAATGTAAAAAGCAGTTTCTTCTCTTCAGATTATGTCAAAATCTATCAACTGATATGTTATTCCTTGAAACGGCAAAACCATTCATGTCTTAAAATATACCATTGGTACCATCTTGCATACTCATAACCCAAACCGGTAAATGCCTTTCATGGCATAGCTTGTGCAGCACAATATAAACGTCTTCTTTTGCCATATAATTTAGCAATTTTGGTGTAATTTCAACTTTGTAAAAAGGATCTAATGGCATACGCAAATACAGAACTGATAGAAGCACTCCGAACAACGGCTGAACGCCTGAGGAATGGAGCGCATTATGCATGGGGAAACCACGGAGCGTGCAATTGTGGCAATCTGCTGCAGGCGGTTACGCCATTAACAAGGGGCGAGATTTTGCGCTATGCACACACCGGCACCGGGGAGTGGACCGAACTGGCAGAAGAATATTGCGGCACTACCAATGCGCCGGTAAGTCTTTTAATTCATAAACTGGAAAACATCGGGCTTACGCCTACCGACATCCACAATATTGAGTACCTTGAAGATAAGGAAGTACTGAAGGCATTACCAGGTGGCTTTAGATGGCTAAAGAAAAATATGCGCGAAGATGTAATTGTGTATTTTGAAACCTTCGCCAATATTTTAGAAGAAAAATTGCTGAGCCAGGTGACAATTTCAATGGAGGCCTTGCTGGGAGTGGAAGAAAGCAGTGCGGTGTGATGACTATTAATATAAGTATGCGTTCTGTTGGTATACATAAGGTAGCGGTAAATCTGGCACTTGATAGTGCAAGCACCACTTATTTTTAAGTTAACAATTTCTATAATCTAAAGTCTGAAATTCTATCTTTAATTACATTTGGGCAATGAAAAAAATATTGCTCATAAAGCTCGTTATTGTAATGGCTGTTCTGTTTTTTGTAAATAGCAGCCATGCGCAGAACCCGGTAAACTGGACCAGCAATCAACTGATAGAACCTTCGGCATTAGCTAATGAAATTATTGCAAAAAAAGACGTACCTGTTATTATTAGTGTAGGCCCGGGCGCAGTTATCCCCAACTCTGTAAACGCTGGAATGGCGAGTGAAACAGTAGGATTGGATAATTTGAAAACGCAGTTGAAAAACCTGCCCAAAAACAAGAAAATTGTTATTTACTGCGGTTGTTGTCCGTTTGAACATTGCCCTAATGTGCGACCGGCAATCAATGTTTTAAAAGAAATGAACTTCACTAATTATTACTTGCTGGATTTACCTGACAATATTAAGAAGAACTGGATAGATAAAGGTTATCCGGTAACAAAGCAGGAATAACTACTGGTTTATTTGGCAGGTAAATAAAGCGATACCTGATTTTGATGAAAAGTAACAGGTAAGTGTGTGTTTTTACCTTACGTGCTGCAAATTCAATAGTTTGTTCATGCGATTACATAAAAACAAAAGAGCACCTCATCATAGTGCTCTTTTATTTTTATGCTTTTTCTATTGTAAAACTACTTTTCAAGCATTACTGTACGCACCGTTCATTATCCCCATTTATTAATTGTATAAAAGCGTAAAAGAATTGAGCCACTGCATGCAAGATCTACAGTTGCAACCATAGGCGTTATAAACCTGTTTGCATATTGCAGGGTATTTACCTATATAATTATGTTGAATATCGAGTTTATTTTTCTGTATTAATCTATTTTATTACTTTAACGGCTTAGAGTAAAAGAGTCTGCTGCTTGTTACAGGATTGTTCCATTCATCCATTGCATACCATAACTAATGAAAATAAACTTGTCATTAAATATATATTGGAGAACTGCTTTATTGCTTTCCTGCCTTGCCTATACCTGTATTTTGCCAGCGCAACACCTTGCAGCAGATACCGCTGATAATGCTATCACCATCCGCAATGCTGTTAATGCTTACCATCAATACGTGTTTCCTGAAACCAACCTGTACAATGGCAGCGAGTATGTGGATTATGCATATACTATCCATGAAGGCATCCCTTTTTTTGAAACAAGCCGGTTTAGCCTTGGCACTGTTGAGTACGATAATATGGTGTACCGGCAGGTTCCGCTTTTATTTGACGAAGTGAAAGAAGCAGTAATTATTCAGGATGTTTCGGGCAGGAATAAAATACAGCTAAATACCGAAAAAGTTACCGGCTTTAGCCTGCTGAATCACCAATTTGTAAAGCTGCTGCCAGACAGCTCCGGTAAGTTGTACATGCGTCCCGGCTTTTACGATGTACTTTATAGGGGTAACATCCGTGTTTATAAAAAGCAGACGAAAACAGTGCAGGAAAGCATAACGATGACAGAAGGTTTGAAAAGAAGAATTGATGAGCAGAACGTTTTTTTTATAAAAAAAGGAAGCACCTTTTATAATGTAAGAAATAAGCGCGATGTGCTGAATATTACTAAAGACAGGAAAAAAGAAATACAGCAATATATTAAGAGAAACAGATTGAATGTACGCCGGGAAAAAGATAAAGCTTTACCTCAGATAGCGGCTTATTACGACCAACTAACAAACAAATAATTGCTGTAGCATTATTTATTAAGCAATGAAAATATTTTTATACATATTCATATTTTGTGTGGTTTGCTGTTCCGTTGCAAGAAGCCAGCAGACAAACCTTCCTGTAGTAAGTGGTGATTTTAAGGATATGCCGGTTGATTCTTTTCTCATCCGGCTTGAGCAGCAAACGCATTATCATTTTTATTTTGATACTGCGCAGTTAGGTGCTGGCTATAATACACAGTGGACTTATACCAATACATTGACCTACGGCAACACTTTTGGGCAGCATACCGTACGGGCACTGATAGGTACAGAAGCTGTAAATTATTACGGCAGAAGCCTGTCTGGTACAAGAAGTAATTACTTCTCCGAAAATCCTAATTTTTGGACACTGAATACAGGTTCACCTAGCGGGCAGGTTAACACTGGTAGCGCTTATCAAAGTTCTTTGTGGTCTCAGTTTGCCAAACTGGAATATAATTATGCCGGAAAATACCTTTTAAACGGAACTATACGCAGAGACGGATCTTCCTTATTTGCTCCGGATCAACGTTATGGTTATTTCCCCAGTGTTTCTGCAGGTTGGGTTATTTCTCAGGAGAACTTCATGAAGAGTGTAACCTTTATCAACAGCTTAAAAGTGCGTTATAGCTGGGGCAAAATGGGTAGTACCAGTGCTGTACAAGCTACCAATGCATACAATCTATACAGAAGCAGTGCGGGCAGATCGTTTTATGATCTGCTTGGTACCAGCACTACTCCGCTCGGTGGCTTCTATGCCAGCAATCTGGGCAACCCTGCAACAAGCTGGGAAGGTGACATTATTTCCAATGTAGGGATAGATGCTACTATTCTTAAGAACAAATTGGACATTACCGTTGACTGGTACAAAAAGAAGGTAAGTGGATTGCTGTTTACGGCTTCGGGAACTCAATACGACATACTTTTTACCGGTGATGTAGCATTGCCTCAAGTGAATGTAGGTGATATGCAAAATACCGGTATAGACGGAAGCATTACTTATCATGGTAATATAAGCAAAGACTTTAAATTCGATCTTACCGGAACATTTACTTCGTATAATAACAAGATCGTGGATGTGCCAGATCCTGGATACTTTAACGGACCAACAGTAAGAAATGTAATCCTTCAACGTAATCAGGAAGGTCATCCGGTAGGTGCGTTTTATGGCTATCAGGTAATCGGTTTGTTCCAAAGCGCCGAAGAAATAAGCAAATCGCCTGTACAAGATGGTGCTGCGCCTGGTTTGTTCAAGTATCAGGATATTGATGGTAATGATACAGTTGATGCAAGGGACAGAACTTTTATCGGGGATCCAAATCCAAAGTTCACCTATGGTTTAAACATTTCGTTTACCTATAAAGCCCTTGATTTCTCCGCATTTTTATTTGGCTCGGTGGGCAATGATATTTACAATAACACGTTATACTTTACAGATTTCCCTGACTTCTTTAAAGGTGCTATGAGAAGAGATGTGGCTTTGAATGCATGGACACCCCAGCATACTAATACAAACATACCGGCATTGAGAACAACAGGTAGCTTTAGTTCAGACCAGGTTACTAACAGCTATTTCCTTAGCAAAGGTTCTTATCTCCGTGCCAGGCAAATGCAAATTGGTTATACCCTGCCTGCCAGCCTGCTGACCAGATTTGGTATTGACCGTTTGCGTATTTATGTGCAAGGTGCCAACCTGTTTACCATCACCAAGTATAACGGACTTGATCCCGAATTGCAGCGCCAGGATCCTACATTTAATTCTGATGCAACGGTTGGTTTTGGTACAGACCAGGGTAGCTATCCGCACACACCGTCTTACCTTGTAGGTATTAATCTTAATTTTTTATTTTTAATTTTTAATTGCAAGTTTTATATGAAAAAAAGAAAATTTATAACTGTTGTTTCAATTGCTCTTGCATCAGTTTTCATAATTGTTGCATGTAATAAAAGTTTCCTGGATAAGCCACCTTTAGGAACTTTAAGCCCCGAGATTATGGCGACAGAAAAGGGAGTTCAGGGGTTATTGATTGGCGCTTACTCTATGTTGGACGGAGAAGGAGCAGATGGATTCGACAGTCAAACATCCGCAGCTTCAAACTGGGTATTTGGTGGTGTAGCCAGCGATGACGCATATAAAGGATCAGACCCAAGTGACTTTGGAAATATTGCTACCCTGGAAAACTGGACAGTAAACGCCACTAACGGCCTTACAGATAATAAATGGAATGTATACTATGCAGCAGTCCAGCGCAGTAATGAAGTTTTAAGAGTAATGGCGCTGGCTACAGACATTCCTGATGAAGAAAAAGCTCAGATCGAAGCCCAGGCTCGTTTTTTACGTGCCTGGTATCACTTTGAACTAAGAAAAATTTTTGGCAAAATTATTTATGCTACTGAAGATGTAAACTCGCAGAATATCGAGGTTTCAAACACAGAGGAAGTATGGCCAAAGATTGAAGCAGACCTGCAATTTGCGGCAGATAATCTGCCGGATAGCTGGGGAAGTGAAGTAGGCAGAGTAAACAAATGGGCCGCAAAAGCTACACTGGCAAAAGCCTATATGTTTCAACAAAAATATTCTACAGCCTATCCACTGCTGCAGGATATTATTGCAAACGGCGTAACATCTGGTGGTCAAAAATATGCGTTGATGCCGCATTATTTCTCTAATTTCAACCCTGCACAGAAAAACAATGCAGAGTCTGTTCTTCAGGCACAAACTTCTGTTCAGGATGGTTCTTCAGTTGATTGGGGAGCTAATCCAAACGGTAACTATGGCGATATACTGAACTTTCCCTATACCGGCGGTCCGGGTGCCTGCTGCGGCTTTTATAATCCTTCTCAAGACCTGGCTAATGCCTATAAAACGGATCCGACTACCGGACTTCCACTGCTGGATACCTGGTTTGAAGGATTAAACGTAAGCAGCCAGTTTGGCACATCTTATAGTGGCACATTAGATCCGAGAATTGACCTAACAATGGGCAGACCAGGCATCCCTTACCTTGATTGGGGTCTGCACCCAGGATTAGATTGGATAAGAAATCCGCAGAATGACGGTAATAAAAGCCCTAAGAAAAATGTGTATGCCGCTTCGCAAAAACAGTACACCGATGTGGGAAGCGCCTACTGGGCACCTACAGAGTTGGTTGCTAATAATGTAAACCTCATTCGCTTTGCAGATGTAATATTGTGGGCTGCAGAATGTGCTGCTGATGCCGGTGATTTAGCCGCTGCCACCACCTATGTAAACCAGGTTCGCGCCAGAGCTGCTGATAAGACAGGCTGGGTATATAAAAACAGCGACTACGATGCTGCTTCTGCTACTTATACTACGCAAACTACACCTGCCGATAACTATAAGATTGGCTTGTATCCTACTTTTGCATCAAAAGACTATGCTATAAACGCTATTCGTTTAGAAAGAAGGTTAGAACTTGCTATGGAAGGTCAACGCTTCTTCGATCTTGTAAGATGGGGCATAGCCGCACCAGTGCTGAATGCTTATATTGACAGAGAGCAAAGCTTCAGACCATTGAAACAAGGTGGACATTTTGTACCGGGTAAAAATGAATATTTCCCCATTCCTCAGAATCAAATTGATAACATGAATGCAGACGGTACTATCCGTTTAGCTCAAAACCCGGGATATTAAAATTAATTATAGTTCATCTTTTAAGAAAGCAGCGCCAAAAAGCGCTGCTTTCTTGTTTTAATGCTTCTATATAACTGCTGGCCGTTGTGCCATTTTTAAATAAATCTTTTATCATCAACCTGTATTTACCTGAAGATAATGATGTAACATGCGCCCGATTTATTAGCAATAAATAAAAGCTTTACAAAAGCTGTTATGAACCTGTATAACTGGATAATCTGTTTTGTTTGCTCAGGCTCAATTGCTTGCAAAAGCAATACAAACCCATACGCCAATAATCTTAAGATTGAGCCATCTGTACTTGCCGAAACGGATACAGCACACTATACTTCTGTTCAATGGCAAGACTCAGTTTATAATTTTGGAACCATTGCTGCAGGCGATCCGGTACATGCAAAACATAGCTTTACGAACGTGGGCAGTACGCCATTATTTATTTTAAACACCAGAACTACATGTGGCTGTACCATTACCGATTTTCCCAGAGAGCCAACCATGCCCGGCAAATCTGGTGTTATATCTGTAACCTTCAAAAGCAACACTCGAAGGGGAAAAATAGATAAATCTATCGTTGTAGTGGCCAATACAAAAGGCTAAAAAAACCACTAATCCTTCGTGGCACGGAACAATCATCTGAAGGGCAAAATCAATAATTGTAAATGAAAAAGTTTTATAGCATTTTAATACCTGTTTATATCGTTGCCTTTCTTTTTTCCTGTAATCAGTATCAAAAGAATAGCTCACACCAGCAAACTTCTAATAGCAGTATTGCTGCAGGCAAAAAAGTGGCAGCTATTTATTGCGCTTCCTGCCACCAGTTGCCCAACCCTTCCTTGCTAAACGCAGCAAGCTGGGAAAAAGGTGTGCTTCCGCAAATGGGTCCGAGACTGGGTATTTTTTATTATGGGTATGACAGATATCCATCGTATGTAAATGACTATGACATTGGTAAAAAGTTTTATCCATCTCAACCCGTTATATCTTTGGAACACTGGCAGCACATCATTGATTATTACACTGCTACCTCGCCCGATGCACTTTTACCAGCCAAAAAGCCTATGCCCATTCAAATGAATGATAATTTGTTCCGTGCTATTCAGCCTTCGCTTCATTACAAAACCCCCTCGGTAACATATATCAAAATTGAACCTAACAAACAGCTACTATTATGTGATGCTTTTTTTAAAAGAATATTGCTGTTTGATGATGCACTGCAACTAACAGACTCCATAAAATTAAAATCGCCGGTAACAGATGTAACAGAGGATGCGGATAGTCTTATTCTTTGCAATGTAGGTATACTTAATCCGAACAATGGAAAATATGGCTCTGTAGAAAGCAGGAGTAAAAAAACGGGTGCTGCCGATACCTTGTTTAAAAAGCTGATGCGCCCTGTTCAGCTAACGCGTGCCGATATTAACAAAGATGGCTATAATGATTATGTAGTTTGTGAATTTGGAAATTTAAAAGGTGCCTTATCGTGGTATGAGCACACAGACACTGGTTACTTGCGGCATGTGATACGCGAAGTGCCGGGTGCATTAAAAGCGTATATAGATGACTATAACGGCGATGGCTTGCCCGACATTTGGGCGCTTTTTTCACAAGGAAACGAAGGTGTTTTCTTGTTTACCAATAAGGGTAATGGCACATTTGATACAAAGCAGATATTGAGTTTTCCGCCGGCTTATGGCTCTTCTTATTTTGAACTGGATGACTTCAATAAAGATGGCTTCAAAGATATTGTTTATACTTGTGGCGATAATGCTGATTATTCCACTATACTAAAGCCCTATCATGGCGTATATATCTTTTTGAATGATGGGAAGAATAATTTTAAGCAGCAATATTTTTATCCCATAAATGGTTGTTATAAGGCAATGGCAAGAGATTTTGATGGGGATGGCGACCTGGACATTGCTACCATTGCCTTCTTTGCCGATTATACGCATCAGCCTGAAGAAGGTTTTATTTATTTGAAAAATGAAGGCAACTTATCTGCCGGGCAGGAAGGCTTTACTTTTCAGCCATATAGCATGGCTGCCGCAAAATATGGCAGATGGCTAACAATGGATGCCGGTGATTTTGATGGGGATGGAAAAACAGATTTGGTGCTGGGCAATTTTTCTGTTGCTCCGGCTTTGTTCAAATCTGCTATAGATTGGACTAAACAGCCTCCGTTTCTGCTGTTGAAGAACCTGCAGTAGCAAAACATTAAAAATGAAATTCTAACTCTAAGTTTCGTATCCTCACAAAGGCTTCAATATAGTGTTGTGTAATGAATTTATTTTTACAGCAAAACAACTTTGCCTTCAGCAACGTGGCGACACAAACCCGGCAGAAGTGTCAAAGATTAATCAATTTACAACTATGCACTCATCTTTAGGAGTACGCGTAATGATGTCTAATATCCAATTGAAACAGGTCACTTTATATCAGCTTCAAGCTATGAGCCATACGCTTTGAGCAGAGAGACAGAAGCGCATATCGGTCTACTTACTTGAAACTGGTATAAATCTGCTCCACACGAATTGTAACTACTGTAGCAAAATCAATAACACTCATTCGGGAATCTTTTACCCAATATTTAACTGCAATATTTTTATTATAAACAAGTTTTTGTTTTTCAGCTTTCTTTTTTCAGGTAAATGTTTTGTTAGCAGTTTTATAAAATACGTTAACTATGAAAAGACATTTACCCGTAATTATCGCGGCACTCCTCTTTTGTGCCTGCCAAAAGAACACCAATGAATTAAAACAGGTTGCCAGCACCGCAGATCATGCAGCGGCAACCACGGATGATGCCCGATTAAAACCCGGTTCAAAGCTGGAACTGGTGTATAAAGATGAAAAATACCAGCTTACTGGTGTAGCCATCTCTCATACCGGCAGACTTTTTACCAATTATCCGCTGTGGAAAGGACCGCATAAATATGATGTGGTGGAAGTAACATCTACCAATAGTGCAACGCCTTTTCCTGATGAAGAGTGGAACAGTTGGCAACGCCGTGAAGATGGCTCCAATAAATGGGTGTGTGTGCAGGCGGTTTATGTAGATGATGCCAATTATTTATGGGTACTTGATCCGGCATCACCTTACATTAAAGGTGTTTATAAACACGCTTATAAACTGGTAAAATTCAATCTGCAGAATAATAGCATTGAACGCATTTACCGCTTTAACTATGTGGCAGATAAAAGCAGTTACCTCAATGATGTGCGCATAGATACGGCTACCAACTTTGCCTACATCACCAACTCCACGGAAGGCGGTATTGTAGTAGTAGATTTAACAACCGGCAAAATGCGTCAGGTGTTGCAAGGCAATCCTTCTGTTATCTCCAGTCCTTTTTACCACCTTACTTTTGGCGGCACCGAACTGAAATATGATTATGAACAACCTGTAAAGTTCAATTCGGATGGTATTGCACTCACACCTAACGGGCAATATGTGTATTATAAGCCCTTGACTGATGATCGGCTTTACCGTATTGCAACAAAGTATTTGAGAAACTTCGCGCTGTCTGCCGACCAATTAGCCGCTTACGTACAATTCATGGGTCATTACACTACTACGGACGGGATGATATTTGACAAAAAAGGCAATCTGTACTTTGGCGATCTGGAGCATTTCCGCATTGTCCGCATAACGCCTGATGGTACAATGCACGAGGTAGTGCAGGACCCGCGACTCATTTGGCCGGACAGCTATTCTATTTCGCCCGATGGCTATCTCTATGTCAGTTGTTCGCAAATACAATTGCAACCAGAATACAACCTTACCGACCGGCAACCGCCCACACCTTATACTATCTATAGGATTAAGATTGATAAGTAATACTGAATACCCAATCCAAACAGGTTACTTTATATAAGCTTCGGGCTATGAGCCGTGAGCTTTAAGCAGAGAGAGAAAGGAGCGCACATCAGGTTACTGAATTGAAATGGGTATAAACGGTTGTTTATATAACAATGGAGGTTCGTGAAGGCACGAACCTCCATTGTTGTGCGTCACCTTTTCAAACGCTTTCTGTTGGGCAAAACTTCTTAATTTTGACATTATGCAAGTACAAGTAGACATAGGGTTTGACCAGTTGGTTCAATTAGCCAAACGACTTCCGGCGACACAATGGACAAAACTTAAGCAAGCAGTTGACAGTGAAAAAGTAGCTGATAAAGAAAGTTCTGACCTTGAGGCATTTTTGTTATCTGCTCCAACATTTACCAAAAAGCAGTTTGACGAGATTGCGAAAACCAGAAAAGCTATCAATCAATGGCGGACAAAATAGTTCTGGTTGACACATCTATTCTCATAGACTTATTTCGTAAAACGGACAAAAACAATTCAGTTTTACTTTCTCTCGTAAGGCAGGGGTATACTTATTGTATTTCTGCGGTTACAGAATATGAAATTTATACTGGTGCTTTGCTAGGACAAGTTGGCTTTTGGGACAATTTTCTTCAAAGGACAGAAGTTTTACCTTTTGACAAAGCAGTCGCTAAAGTAGCTGTTGACTTAAACAGAGAACTTAAAAGAAAACGCAAACTCATAGAAACGGCTGACTTATTTATAGCAGCGACAGCAATAGCTAACAATCTTTCATTTGCGACATTGAATAAGAAGCATTTTGACCGCATTGACAGTCTCAACATAATGGAATAAGGCGACCACACAGCATGGGGTTTGCTGCTATGGCGGGGCGACGAATAAAAACTCGGCTATGTGCAGGTATCGGCTTTAGTTCCAGCGTGACGAATAACATTCAACTACAAATCTTATGTTCAACAATAAACCAAAACCGAACAGCGGTTTCGGGCTTGACGTTAAATGAATGCCGCCACAGCAGCAAGCTCCATTGCTTTTGTTTGAAATGAATTAGAGAGGATGTTCAATATAGTGTGGGGCGAAGTGCCGGGGCGAATTAGAAATGTCCTTGGGAAAGAGTAAAAAAACACAATCTTCAGAAAGCATACCTGATGCCGCAATACGGCAGTTGCCGATACACCATATCCACTACAGTTTGCACATAACCTCTCTTAATGCCTGATTTATAACGCACATTTCTGCCACCATTTTCACTATATTTTACTTCCTGCACTTCAGGGCGCCACAGCACTTCTTCTGCTTTCGGATGCCAGTGCATATTTACATGGTGCAAATGTTCATTATGTGTAAGAAAAATAATTTCGCATACCAGTTGCTGTTTGGTTTTATCATTAACCGTGTCATTCAATTCTTCAAACAGGCGCTGCCAGTCTGCTTCCCAACCTTCATATACAATCACCGGCGAAAAGTTGACGTTTACCTCATAACCCGCATCTACAAAATCGTTCATCACGGCTATTCTATCGCTGATAGGCGATGTGCGTACATCTACCAGTTTCGACATGTTGTGTGGCATTAAGCTAAAACGGATTCTGGTTTTGCCTTGCGGATCATAAGTCAGCAGTTCGCGATTTACAAACTTGGTAGCAAAGGTCACTTTAGCATTGGGCAGTTCTTTAAACAAATTCACCAGATCTTTTACATTATCGCAAATAGCCGCATCCACCGAGCAGTCACCACCCTCTCCTATTTCATACACCCAATGTTGCGCATCCACTTCATCGGGCGCTGTTTTGCTGCCTTGCCGTGCCGCATGGCGGCGCAAGTATTGCATTGCTTGCTCCATATTTACATATAAAGTGATAGGATTGGCATAGCCTTTTCTTCGCGGCACGTAACAGTACGAACAAGACATGGTGCAACCATTTGATTCAAACGGTGCAATAAAGTTGGCACTACGCGTATTAGGACGAACAGCTAACGACTTTTTGATACCTAACACCAATACCTGCCGCTTTATTTTTATCCAATCTTCCACCGAACCTGCAAAGCCATGCAACTCCGGTATTTTCCAGTGGGAGGCAACTTCTATCCGTTTGGCATCAGGATATTTTGCCAGTATTTCCTGCCCACGTTTATATAGTGGTACTTCAGGCTCCAAGTATATCTCCTGAATGTTGATGAGATCATCTATTGTTTTGTGGTGCAGCATAATGTAAAGGGATTGTTTGTACAGATGCCATTCTTCTGATTATCTTAGGATGAAATATTTTTTAACAAAGAAAAACTATCATTCACCCCACGCAGTTATCACTACGGTTCTCTCACCGCCGCGATTGCGATGTTCGCACAAATAAATGCCCTGCCATATACCTAAAGCCAGCCTGCCATTACTGATTGGAATTAAAACAGAACTCCCCAGCATGGCAGCTTTTAAATGAGCCGGCATATCGTCTGCGCCTTCGTCATTATGCAGATAATCCGGATCGTTCTCCGGTACCGCCTTATTGAAATACGTTTCAAAATCTTTACGTACCGTAGGGTCAGCATTTTCATTAATGGTGAGCGATGCAGAAGTATGCTGAATAAACACCTGGCATAAGCCGGTTGTAAGCTCTTTTATTTGCGGCAATGCCCGCGCTACTTCAGAGGTAATTAAATGAAATCCTCTCCTTCTTTCCTGCAGGCGAACGGACTGCTGATATATTTTCATTATTTTTTGCTGGTTATTGGCGATAACAACGCATAAAGATTGCCAAAGATGGGACGAAATATTTAGAATAAAACACGGTAAATTGTACAGTTGTTTTCCACTATCTTACACAGCAAAATGAATATACCAGATGAAACACCTACGATTGCTGTTACCTCTCTTGCCATTTCTTTTATTGTCTTGTCATGTAAATAAAACCACTGCTGAAAACAGCAAACAAAACTGGGTTAGCTTGTTTAATGGTAAGAACTTAGATAAGTGGATACCTAAAATTGCAGGATATAAGCTTGGAGAAAATTTTGGTAATACTTTTCGTGTAGAGAATGGTATTTTAAGCACAAGGTATGATGCATATGATAATTTTAAAAACAGGTTTGGCGCATTATATTACAATAAAAAATTCTCAAACTTCCGGTTGAGGGTAGAATACCGGTTTGTAGGTGATACGGTTGCGGGCGCACCTTCGTGGGGCTTTCAGGATGGCGGTATTCAATATTATTGTCAGGCTCCGCAAACAATAGGTATTAACCAACCTTTTCCGGTATGTTTGGAGTATAACTTATTAGGCACCCGCCCTTCGGGAGAGATATGTGCCAATGGAATATACGTTTCTATTGGGGGTAAAAGAAATGAAGACTATTGCACGCCACCTACTGTAAAGATAACTCCTCCCAAGGACCAATGGGTAACTGCAGAGATAGAGGTGCGTAATGGAAAAATGACGCAATTTATAAATGGGCAACCAGTAATTAGTTTTGAAGATCCACGTTACGATTCCACCAATGCTATTGCCAAACAATTTATTACCGGAGGAGATAATCTGGTAAAAGATGGATATATTTCACTGCAATCCAACAGCCATCCGATGGACTTCCGGAAAATTGAGATTATGGAGTATTAAGACAAATAATTGGCAACTTTTTCTTCACTAGTCCCGCTCACGCCTTTTATTATTATGGCTAAATACCTTGCTTTATTGACGCTCTTTTACCTGCCTTTAAGCAGTGTACATGCGCAATCTCTGGATGCTTTTAACCAATACCTTACCGGCAGCAGCCAGGTGTTGTATGTAAAAACTGCCAATGCAGATGCGGTGCAAGGAACCATGTATTTGTATGAACGAAAAAACAACCGCAGGCATTGGAAGCTGGCAGACTCGTTCGCTGTTGTGGTTGGTAAGGCTGGCTTGGCAAAAGCCCCGCAAACAAGCCTCCCGCTCAACTATAATATACCCATAAAAAAAGAAGGTGATGGTAAATCGCCGGCAGGTATTTTTCAATTAGGAGACGTATTTAGCTATCATCCATTAAGCAACCTGCACATGCCCTTCATACAGGTTGATACCAACTTTTATTGCGTGGATGATGTTGCTTCTACTTACTACAATACGCTTATTGTAAAGGATACTGCAACAGCTCCTTTTAATAGTTTCGAATATATGAAAAGGGCAGATGACCTGTATGAATACGGCGTATGGGTGCTGTACAACAGTACGCCCGTTGTAGCCGGCAATGGCTCATGTATTTTTATTCATATCTGGCGCAATGAACATAGTGGTACAGCAGGATGTACTGCCATGTCTAAAGAGCATATACTTCAATTAATTCGCTGGCTTAATAAAAAGAAAAACCCTGTGTTGCTGCAAGTAGTAGATAATAATGCTAAAGAATAAATACTAAACGCTTCAACTATCAACAGTTTATAACCGTGGCATTATAAAACGTACTATTGCGCCACGTTATGTACATTCATATTGGCACTTCGGGCTGGAGTTACGACCACTGGCAGGACGTTTTATACCCGCATGCGGTGGCTCCGTGGCAACGGCTGGGTTATTATGTGCAGCAATTTCAAACGGTAGAGTTGAACAGCAGTTTTTACAAATGGCCTACACTGGCTGCTTTTAAAAGCTGGCAGCGAAGATTGCCACCAGGTTTTCTGCTTAGCGTAAAGGCGCCGCGGGGGCTCACGCATGCCAAATGCCTGTATGCGCCGGAGCAATGGATTAATAGAATTAAAGTGTGCTGGCACGAGTTGGGTGATAAACGTGCGGTGCTACTGGTACAGTTGTCACCTACATTTGCACCTGATTATAAACGACTTCGCTATTTTCTACAACTTATTCCAGACTGGATGCGGATAGCAGTAGAGTTTCGTCATCCTGCCTGGCATGTGGAAGCCACTTTTCAATTATTGCAGCAGTATGGAGCTGCTTATTGCATTATGAGCGGGGCGCATCTGCCTTGTATATTGCGTGCAACAGCGCCATTTGTATATGTGCGCATGCACGGACCAGACAAGCAATATTTATATGGCGGCTCTTATTCAGATAACGACTTGTATTGGTGGAAGAGCCGCATTAAAGAATGGCAAGTGCAAGGTAAAGAAGTATATGTTTATTTTAATAATGATGGTGCTGGCAATGCAGTACGTAATGCGACTACACTGCGGAAAATGGTCGAGTGAATGAAAACAGAGAGTAAATGAAGTTTATACAATCTTAAAGTAAACGTCATTGCGAGCGGAGCGAAGCAATCTGTGAGTAGCTGTAAATCATTATTAATGGATTGGATTATTCTGACTTTTATAATAAAGTTTTATTTGATACTGATAGCTCATTTTGATTGTACTACCATCCACAGATTGCTTCGCTCCGCTCGCAATGACGAGGGCTTATAGCTTATTCCTTTTTCAACGCAGGGTATTGCATGTTTAATTTAGATAACGTATCCACCATCGTAGAGGCGATTACGTATTCTTTATACCAGTTCTGATCTGCGGGAACAATTATCCAGGGCGGATTATCGCAGTGTTCAAAGCAATCTTCATAGGCCTTCATATATTCATCCCAAAGCTCCGCTTCTTTAAAATCATTGGGGTTTGATTTCCAGAATTTTCTGTTATCCGTCAGCCGTTCGTTCAATCGCTCCGTTTGCCTCTCTTTTGATATATGCAGGTAAAATTTAAGAATAACCGTATTGCCGCTGTCCTGCAATAAGCTTTCAAAATGATTGATCTCTTTCATTCTTTTATGCACCGTTGCATCATCTATCCAATGGTGCACCCGTGTTATCAGCACATCCTCGTATTGCGAGCGGTTAAAAATCTGCATCATCCCTTTTGCCGGAACACACTTATGAATGCGCCATAAAAAATCGTGCGCTAACTCTTCTTCAGTGGGCGCCTTAAAAGCTTTTGCTGATACACCTAACGGATTTAATGGTCCAAAAACATGCTTGATAGCACCATCTTTTCCACTCGCATCCATACCTTGTATAATAACCAGTATGGCATGCTTCGCAGAAGCATACAATAAGTTTTGTAATTCATCTAATTGGTCCAGCAGACCAGCCATTTTTGCTTTAGTGGCTTCTTTATCTATGTTCTTTGGCGCACGTGTAGAAATTTCGGAAAGGCGAATCGGCATATAATCAGTTTATGTTTGAATATTGGGTTATAACAACCGTAATATGTATTGACAATAACAACAAATAAGCCGATTAAAAAATTAGTAAGTAGCAAATAATAAGAGATGATTTATTCAACCATCCCCCACAACAATAACTCGCTATAATGCGAAAAAATAAGTTTAAAGTATAGTTACATCAGCTTTTGCCCTCATTACCATATAAAAGCTATATAGCAACCCTTTGCCCTGTAGCCGCCGATTTGTAAATGGCTTCTACAATCCGTATATCACGCAATCCTTCTTCTCCGGGCACCAGCATTGGTTTTCCCTGCATAATTGACATAGCGTTATCGTCCATCTGTTTTGCCTGTTGCCACGGCACCTGGTACGGATGATTGATTTCGCCTAACGGACTGCTAGCTTTCACACCTGCATACGCCTGATAAGGAGCCACCTTTAGCTCACCTTTTTGGCACGTAACATTCACATAGTTAATGTCTTCACCAAAAGAAGTCTTAATATCTGCCAATACACCACCGGGAAACTCCAATGTGGCTACCGTTGTTTCATCCAAACCATTCTTATAAATCTCGGGACGCGTAGTAGATGTTTTTGCAGAAACAATGGCTATTGGTTCCATGCCTGTTCCCAAACGGGCACCCTGTATGGAATAAACGCCCATATCGTACAAAACACCACCACCTAATGCTTTGTTTTGCTTCCAGTGATTGGTACGCGTTTCGTAGTAGCCTGCTCCGCAACTTGCTTTTAATACATTGCCCAATAGCTTTTGGTTTATAATCTTCGTGTATTCCTGCGTATTCGGCTCATGATGCAGGCGATAACCTATTGCTAATGACCGCTTGTTATTGTTACAGGCATCAATCATGGCCTGGCATTCTGCTGCTGTTATGGCCATTGGCTTTTCGCACCACACGTGTTTGCCTGCATTAGCAGCTCGTATTACATACTCTTTGTGCATAGCAGGTGGCAGTACCACATATACCACATCTATATCTTCGTTGTTAGCTATCTGGTCAAACGTCTGATAATTATAGATGTTTTTATCAGGAATGTTGTACTGTTTTTTCCAGGCTTCTGCTTTGGCAGGCGTACCGGTAACAATGCCTGCGAGATAGCAGTTCTTTGTTTGTTGCAGTGCAGGTGCCAGCAAATCGGTACTGTAATAACCCAGGCCAACCAGTGCTACGCCTAACTTATCTTTTTTCTTCCGGGTGGCAGACAGTAAAACATTGGGAGAAAATAACAAAGCGGCACTACCGGCAGCAATCGTTTTAATGACGTTTCTGCGGGAAGTGGAATAATTATTTTCGGGTGCGTTTTTTTGACTCATGGCAAGTGGTGTTTATCTGTTTTCTGTTTATTTCAATGGGTAATGCTACAAGCATTTTGGATAGCATTGTTGCGTATGAAAGTAGGAAATAAATCTTTAAAATTACCTGGTTAAATACAGCGGGAGAAAGTGGCACAGTTTTTTAACTGATGTGTATATTGTTTCATTATTAAAAACATACGTTATGGCAGTTAATAAAACATCTAATGTAAATACAGATAAAACAATAGGAGCGCAAGGATTAGAGCAAGGCGGTGCTAACCTGGGTAATGATTATTCACGTCCTACCAAGCATGTAGAACAAAACGAAACCACCAACGTAGGACCTGAGGGGAATGTATCGGATGATGCGTTGAATATACAAAAATCGGAGTATGGCATTAGCCCCAACATTACAGAAGAAATTAAGACGCCGAGAGGAAAAGAGTAAATTTTTTGAGATTCGTTGAGTAAAGCCTGTTGCAGCAGCAACAGGCTTTTTGTTTTGCAGCGCTTTATGCTATTATACCTAAAATGAAAGCCGTCTCTTTTGCTAAGAAAAAAACTAAAAAATGCCCGTTATTGACTATTAATAACAGGTGTTTGTATGAATAAATAGCCTTTATACTAATACCCGTACCTAAGAAGCATTGTAAGCCCCGGCAAATTCCGGCGCAAAGTCTTCGAGTTTGGTATTGCTGAATGAAGGTTTGTTTGGCTCATATTCTTCATAAAACCTGCCTGTGCGCATTGCATTGCCTATTTCTGTATAATTCTTTGCCACTTCTTCCGAAAGCCCGGCCTGTATGGCACCTTGCAGGTTTTGTTCATTAGAAAAAACAATCCAGGGCAAATCAGGCTTGCCAATGGCATCTCCAATTACCGATGCGATGTCGGCTCCTGTTCGCTCGTCACCAACAATATAGCGGATAGTATGACCTTTAAAGTTAAGGTCCAATAACTCCTCAGCAGCCACAGCAGCAATATCTCTTGGATGTACCAGCGGAGTTTTATCGTTACCAAAATTACTACCAATAATATTTGCCTGTTTTATCATACCTATGTTGGCTAAAAGGTTTTGATAAAAATAAGCCGGACGCAGGTGTACAATATTTACGTTATGTAGTGTATTTAATGCGTTTTCAACACGATGCAAACCGCTTACCGGACCAGCGCCATCGGGCAGGTGAGCACCGATGCTGCTAAGATTTACAATGTATGGTACACCAGCGTTTTTAATAGCGGTAGCATAGTTTTTTCCAATTTGTTCAATCCATCCTTTCCAGTCGGTTGCGTCCCATTTAGGAGGTATCATCGTGTACACCGCATCTGCACCGGTAAATGTTGTAGTAAGGAAGTCCACATCTTCTATCAATCCTACTGCAGGCTTGGCAGCCAGTGCTTCAATGTCTGCAGCATTCTCTTGTTTTGATGTAATAACAGTAACGTTGTGTCCCTTTTTTATTAAAGCTGCTGATAGTGGTTTGCTGATATGTCCGAGTGAGCCGGTAATAACATACTTCATGGTGCTCGTTTTAGGTGTTTGTTCTTGTATAAAATTGACTCAGCAAAAGTAAACCACCTGCAATTAGCTATTTATCAATGCTTTGTCACTCCATTGTAAAAGGTTTGGTATTGTGTTTAGATACCTGCATTTAAAAAAGCGGTATGACCCCATTAATAATTTAGAATAAAGAGCAATAAAAAGCCTTTATTTTATTACAATTTCTTCTTCTGCAGGAGTTTCCGCAGTTACCTGCTTATTTCTTCCGAAAATATAATAGATGGGAACGCCGATTAATACAATGATAAGTCCCGGAAACGTAAACTTAGGCTTATAAATAAGCAGCGAAACGCAAATAACACTCGCTGCAATGATGTAAAACAAAGGCAACACCGGATAGCCAAAAGCTTTGTAAGGTCGTGGAATCTCAGGACGTTTACGGCGCAGGATAAACACACCGGTAATAGTAAGAATATAAAATATAAGCACGGTGAAAATAATATAATCCAGCAGATCGCCATACCTGCCGCTAAGGCACAACACCGATGCCCATAAACATTGTATCCATAAGCCCATAGAAGGCACTGCATTTTTATTTAACTGCCCTGCCTGCCTAAAGAACAAACGATCTTTTGCCATTGTATAATACACTCTTGCACCGGATAAAATCAGCCCGTTATTACAACCAAAAGTAGATACCATAAGCATGATAGCAATGATAGTGGTGCCGGTGCTGCCAAAGATGAGTTTAGCGGCTTCAACGCCTACCCTATCGTTCTCTGCATGAGCAATGCCCTGCAATGGCATTACAGCCAGATACATCAGATTGGTAGCGGTGTAAATAAGTGTAACGATAAGTGTTCCCAGGAATAAGCTTAAACCAATATTTCGTTTAGGATTTTCAATTTCACCGGCAATAAACGTTACATTGTTCCAGCTATCACTGCTGAACAAACTGCCCACCATGGCACCTGCAAAAGCACCTAACGCAGCAGCACCGGTGTAGGGAACGATGATATTACCATCAAGTTGTCCGAAAACGAAACCAGTACTCCAGTTAGTATTCCAGGTAGTTTTACCGGCAGCCATGAAGCCAAAAATAATCAAGCCAAATAAGGCGGCGAGTTTGGTGAGTGTAAAGAGCGTTTGTATAAACTTACCTTCTTTTACACCAAGCGTATTCACCCACGTCAGAAAGGTTATTAATAAAATGGACGTGATTTGCGCGGCATTGATTTTTACAAAACCTAAGTCGGCAATGATGTGATTTTCACTCAATGCCGGAAAGATATAAGCAGCAAACTTGCTAAAGGCAACACCCACAGCCGCGATGGTTCCCGTTTGTATCACGGCAAAAAAGCTCCAGCCAAACAGGAAGGCAATTAATGGATTATAAGCCTCTTTTAAATACACATACTGCCCGCCAGCTTTTGGAAACATACCAC
>Ga0181466_1000176_pt1 | contig 22201 bp, 14 predicted proteins | sample InSIn4gowninarea_FD_119078 | JGI IMG/M metagenome (GOLD analysis project Ga0181466, IMG submission 119078) | Clean room microbial communities from NASA Spacecraft Assembly Facility at Jet Propulsion Laboratory, Pasadena, California, USA -... ... | reverse complement strand
TATTTTAAAGTTATATAACATGAAAACAAAGGTAGATAGAAGAATTCCACAAATGGTATGTTGATTGTGAAGGTTGTAAAAATTTTATACAGAAGTTTGAAACTATAGTTACAAAATTTGTCAACAGATGGCGCTGCACACTGTACAGAATTAAAAAAACATACATAAATAAGAAAAGATAACTAAAATCGTCCCTGGTAAGCAGTCTATGCAGTTACATTACAATATGTTCAAAATGATAACCGCTCACGCAAGAAAGATGGCGTAAACGAGCAACGAAATTTGCTATTACATTCTGAAGTGTCTGAACGGAAATGGATTCAGTGGCTGCACAGATCGGTTGTTCAAGCTCATCTAAAGTTGTGGGATTATTTCTGTATACAATGTTTTTCAATGCATCCCATAAAAAGTAATCACAAGGAGTGAGATCGGGCGAATATGGGGGCCAGTCCATGCCTGCGCCAGTATATTTGGGAAAACCTAGCGCAATGACTCTTTCCCCGAAGTATTCATGAAGAACAGTAAACACTTGTTTTGGCCATGACACTGTGTTCCAACCTGTGGAATTCTAATTAAAGGAGAAAAAAAAACACGTTATTCAATTGAATACATCTTTACACACGTTTCCTTCAGTATGCGCAATTCCTTTCACTTTGCAATGGTCGAACGGATAGATTGAGGCGTACAGCGACTAACAGCGATTGACAGTTGCACACACCGTTCAGCGCCTTTTATGCCTGAATAGTGTCGCAATTTTGTAGACATGTTCTTCTTTTTCCTCATTTGATATTTGCATACTTTTCGTATCGTTTTTCGCCCGGTGACTCGCGTCAGGATTGGAAATTTTAAAAAAGCTATGAGTTTTAGAGTATCATTTGTAGGTGTTGCGATTACAGCGCCATCTGTTATTTTTTCTAACTATATTTTCAAACTTGTGTACAAAATTTTTACAACCTTCACAATCAACATACCATTTGTGGAATTCATCTATCTACTTTTGTTTTCATGCTATTTAATTTTAAAATAGGGGACACCTTTCTTGGACACCCTGTAGATGGGCTTACTATATATAGAGATGTGCTTACTTTTAATTTTGTTTATTAAGAAACGTCACAAATGAGCTATGTCAACATCAACATATGAAATTTTTAAATCTTTGATATTGTTACAAAATTACTATTTAGCTTCTCTGCAATAAAAGGCCCCATGTATTAAAGACCTTTTCACGTTTAAACTGAAGACGTAATGCACTATATGTGCCTTATGTTAATATGCAATATTAAATTAGATTGGCGAAAAAATATTTCGCCAAATTGGCGGCATGGCGACTTTGGTGATTACTGTTAGGCAAAACCTGCAAACTACAGAAATATGATTTTCAGCTCATTTGGAGGGAAACCGAATGAAAGCCCGAAATAAACAACGTTTCAATCCACAGAGCAGTTTCCGATAGATATATAAAATTGCTCTCCCTTATTGATAATTTAATTACCCGCTCCATATGTTAAAATCTATTTTCAGTAGAAGCACCCGAATATTTACTGAGCTTTTATTCTGCACCAAGTTTTTTTTTTTTTTAATTTCATTTTATTATATATTTTTAAGCTTCTGATTTGGCTTTAACTCATTTAAGTCTAGTGGTCCATTTTCTAAACAAAGGTTTGTAGAAACTAATACTCTTAACTCATGGGAAATTAAAACTTAAAACTGGTAAAGTAGATTACCAGTTTACCAGGTAAGGAAAAAGTGCTTACCAGTTACGAGATTTTAAAAATGGCAGCATATATTTGAATTTTCTAAAGATTCTAAAGCTTTAATAATTTAAAAGTTTCAACTTCTGGCATAAATTGGTTAAAACATATTTTTTTACTGAAAAAATTAATTGTTTATTCGTAAAATGTACATTTTAAAGTTGGGAATGTTTGCTCACTAATAAAGATTATAAAAGATTAATAAAAGCGATAAATAAAGTGCGATAAATAAAGATTATAAAAGATAACTTAATTAGAGCTCCATAAATGTTAAATAGTTAACGATATTTTATTAATTCATAGTTAATAAAAAATAAAATAAAAACAAAAGATTAAATTATGGTGAAATACGTTACACCAAACAGTTTCTGATTAATTCCCTTAACAAGAAAAGTTCAATGGAAATAATCATACTCATGTTTACTTTTTAAAAAGCGAAAAACCAAGCACTAATTCGTTACGATACATAACATGAAAACTAGCGATCTCATACGGAAGAAGTGCATACATTATTTCATAACCTTTACGATGATGGAAACAATATTTTGAATGTCTTTTGCCGGGATAAATGTACGCATGTATTCCAATCATCGATACCTACACCTTCTTGCTATTGAAAAATCGTGTAAAACAAACAAAAAAAAAAAATGGAAGAACCGCATTGCCACAGTAACATCAGTGAAATTACATTTTTTCTTGAAATATCTTTTTCAAATCACCTACTCCCTCTGATGCAAGATGAGATATATCATTTTTGACAACCGAAGCTTCCCCAGCATTATGCAGTAGGAGTTGCAGGCTTATAAAAATGTATATGGTTGCATAAATGTTATTATTTAGAAATTTTGGTAGTATAGCTTTTGCTATGATTTGACGTCACTCTACTAAAAACACCTGCATGCCTTTTCAGACAGTATTTCATTCCAACTGCACTATAGTCGGTTTAGTTAAGAGAATGGCAATTGCTTCCCTCCCTCCTGTTTCTCATAACCATAGCAAGCTGATGTAAGTGTCATGAAAAATTATTTTTTTTTGTTATTTTAAATTAAAATAGCAAAATAAAAAATGCAGCTTCTACCTTAAAACATGTTTGAAAATACACAGCTTGCAATGAGCATTTTACGAAAAAAAAGTGCAAGTAGACGAAAACACAGTTCCGAATGCGCCAATGTTGGCGTAAAAATGCATGACGCGCTAAGATGTAAAAACCTACGCGCAAAAACGCATCATGGCTACCACATTTGGCGTGTTTCTCACCCATTTAAAAAAAAAACACGCCAAGGTGGACCTTAAACTGCATTTCAACCGCGCAATTATATACATATAGGCATAATTTCAATTCATTAATAGCCTCATAAAAATGCTTACGAGACTATAGAAAATATCTGAAATTCGTGAATTTTTAAGTTTCGTAACTCGGTCACAAATTTAGTTTTAAAGGAGAGGAAGTTTTGCTGTTTGATTTGTTAGGACATTTTACTATGTCCTAACAAATCATGCACACGTCCTACTATGCACACGACTTATAGGACCTGAGGGCCGTACAAAAATTTAGATTTCTTATTTTTTCAAACTATTAGTTATGCACTCAAAATATATCTAATGCAGTAGACACCGCTTAATGTGATCATGGTTAATGTTATCAATCGTTAAATGTTATCAAAATCGCGTAGTCCCATCCGCTTATATCAAAATGCATTAAAAAGTCATCGTTTATTGTAATCAAATGTTCGTTTATTGTTATCAGTTTATATGTAAATTTTATTTTCCTGAAATCAATAAAAACAAGAAGGAAAACTTTTTTTTTGTTTAAAGTGTTTCCTGAAACTTACCAAAAGTCCAAACGGGGCTCTTATATTATCTTTTAAACACCTGTTATTAGAAGGGAGGATACGGAACACAATGAGGGAATTCTTTGAGACGCTTTTACCAAGTCCAACGGTGACATTTCAAATTCCCCGAAATCCTTAAATAAAGAGAAAAGAAGACCTGCCAGTGACCTTCAAAAGAGAACATTGGTTCGGGTATGCCACGTGATCTTGGAACTGCCACGCGCAGACGCATGCGGAAGAAGATCAGCATGAGTTTTCACTTTACCATAGTTCATACGGTTTGTACGTAACCTGGTTTGTTTTTTCTAATAGAAAGGAAACGGAGAGATCTTACTGTGAAAGAAAAGGTTGACATTTTAAATCGTTACGATAAATTGCCGAAAATGAGCCAAAGGAATGCTGCTGTTCAATTGAAAGTTTCGCAGCCGCTTTTGTGCAAAATTTTAAAAAATCGTGAGGATATCGAAAAAAGTGCTCTTTGAACGAAAATCTGAATTGAAAAAAATCATTTTTTAGCTTAATTTTTTTTTCGTGTACTGTAATCAATTGGTTATTGTTATCAAATCACGTTCGTCCCCATGTGATTACATTAAGCGACGTCTACTGTATAAAACCTTACGTCAGTCCGAACATTTTTCTAACAGGAACTATATATCTATGATTAACCGTTTACCATTTACCATTACGATTACATCCAGTAGAAGAGTGGCATACTATTCAAATAATTTTTCAACCTCAACAGAAATAACCATTTCACTTCCAACCATATAAGCCCCTGAGCAACACAATAAACGGGCCTCCTTTCATTCATTATTTCTCCATAATGAGACACTTCTCCTTTGTTGCACGACCGCAATATTCATTGATCTCTCCTCAATCACACTGATCACCGTCATTATTAATTCACGGCTCAACACGCCAGGGAAATGGGGCCTACCGAGCATTTTCTCTTTAATAATGGACATGTCGTGTACACTGGCGTCTCCACATGCTTTGAGAAGTGCCCGTAAAAACCGCCACATTACCTGCTTTTTCTCTTCCGCAAAATTCCCTTACGACGCTAGCTACAAATGCGTCCACCCATATCGATTTATTTTGAATCGCCAATGTGATTGTGCCCAACAATGTCAATGGCCTTACTTTCTGGAGGCCTTCAGGTTGTTATCATCCACATGCAAAAAAAAAACGGTAAATCAAAAAGTCTGATGCGATTTTTTGTTCAGCATTTTGCAATTGTTTGTGTTACGTTGCATCACTTTGCTGTTCACTTTACAACTTAACAGTGGGGGAAATCTTTTACTGATATGATTAGGTGTCGTTTTTGTCAGATCGATTTCACATTAATTGACACTGGAAAGTACAAAAAAGGTATTTCTACAGAATAAATCTACGCTGCAAAAAATCAACAAATGTTCCTGGTAAAACGTGGGCAGCTCAATTGTCCATTTTTTCCTACAAAACTTACTTGTAAGTATCGAAAATTTCATATCCTGTAAATCAGGTCTTTCTTGATCACTTCTTTTTATCTGACCGGATCACGCACTGCGAAAATCTGCTGTGACATCATGTTAGTAGTCTACCATATTTCACCTCCGCCATTGAAAGAGTATGGCGAAATTCTTTCGAAGTGTTTGTTTTTGTCTTTATTTTATAGTTTATGCACGATAAGATACTTAATTTCAATTTAATACAGTAGAACCTCCATTAAGGGGCACCTCCAAATAAGGGACACCCCTAGTTAAGGGACAATTCTGCAAGTCCCGGTCCCTTGATATAGGCACTCTAATGTATTTTCCCTCCGAATAAGGGACACTCTAATTAAGGGACAGGAAACATAATATTTAAATCACTAAAAAAGGGTGCAAGAAAAAGTGGTGCATTTTTTTTTCCTGCTATGACACTACTCAAATGAACATCAACTTTAGATGATGGAGAAATGGATAGAGTTGTCATTAGGTCAAATGAGTCTTTTTCCACACTGTTTTCAACTAGCGGCAGATTTTACGCCCGGCAAAACTATAAAAACTCATTTCTGGACCACGTCCCAGGTTTACGAAACACGCTGCTTTGTTGCCCAAAGTAAACGTGGCAATAGTTTGGCCATGGTTTAAGTAGACATATTATGGTATTCCATGGCCCCCTGGCTAGGACTGCGGCCATTTTGGCTAATCATTCCAAGGAACATTTGCTTTCCAGTGGTGATGCTGTGTTTAAAGACGACACAGCATGAGGATGAAATTTGTTTGAGTACCATAGTCACCAAATCCTAATACTATTGAGCATTTGTGATATGTTTTGGAGAGAAAGGTATGTGCACTGAATCCACTTCCATTATCGTTACCTGAACTTGCACTATGTTTTTAGGTGTTTCCATATTTTTGTCCGAAACTTGTACCTCTGAACTATTCGGCTTTTGTTATTTTGTTTATATATGTGTGTTCTATATTTTCATATATTCTTTAACATTTTATTAATTTTGTTAAGCAACTTAATGGCTTTATAATTAGCTTATCAAATTCTATTCTCATTTCATTAGTACATCAACGAAAAATTAACATATTTCAGGAAAAATCAGGTTGTCCCTCCGAATAAGGGACACCTCTATTTAGGGGACAAATTATCTGGTCCCATAGTAATTGTTAAAGTCCCTTATGGGAGGTTCTACTGTATAAGGCTTGATTTTTCAAGGTGAGTTAATGCTTACTTTCATACACATAAAAATATTACAATAATAAAAGAATTTTTTTTTCGCCGTGATCGCTTAAGCCTATCCCTTTAGCCTAAAACTTTCTATGCTTTTCAATGGATATTTGCTCAATATAATATTTGAACATCTACATATATGCCAATTTGTTTATTTCTATATTTAGAATCAATCTTTTTATTTTAGTTTTTAGTTGTTTTGTATTGGAATAGCTAGAGGAAAGAATAAGATTCTTCAAAATGTATTTACAACAAATTTATACACCATTAAAATAAAAAGTTGGCTTTATTAAGTCTATATACTCATATTAAAGCCTTTTAAACACGAAATGGTATTTTCATGAAAATCGTATTAAAGCATTTTAAACATGAAATTTTCTATATTCGTTTATACACCACAAGGATATATATATATATATGTGTCATCCAACGCATTTCTTACTTTAACAATCGAAACTACCATATATTTATAATACATTATTTACAAAACGTACAATTTGACGAAACGTACCTGACGGCGAAACAAACCTGTCGACGAAACGTAACAAATCTGTCGACAAAACGAATCTGTCGACGAAACGTACCTGTCGACGAAACGACCTGTCGACGAAACGTATCTGTCGACGAAACGACCTATCGACGAAACGTGCCTGTCGACGAAATGAACCTATCGACGAAACGTACCTGTCGGCGAAACAAACCTGTCGACGAAACGTACCTGACGGCGAAACGAATCTGTCGACAAAGTGAATCTGCCGACGAAACGACCTATCGATGAAACGTACCTGTCGACGAAACGACCTATCGACGATACGTGCCTTTTGACGAAATGAACCTATCGACGAAACGTACTTGACGGCGAAACAAATCTGTCGACAAAACGAATCTGTCGACGAAACGACCTATCGATGAAACGTACCTGTCGACGAAACGGACCTGTCGACGAAACGACCTATCGACGAAACGTACCTGTCGGCGAAACAAACCTGTCGACGAGACGTACCTGACGGCGAATCGAATCTGTCGACAAAGCGAATCTGTCGACAAAGCGAATCTGTCGACGAAACGTACCTGTCGACGAAACGCACTTGTCGGCGAAACGAACATGTCGACGAAGTGATTGTCCACGACTTGAACGCGACCTATATTTTATATACTGACACTTATAATCAAGCTAAAATAACGCTGCTTCTTTGCTGAAAACGTTACACCCTCATAAAATAAAAAAATGCGTAACTCAATCAGTTTATAATCATTTATATATTTAATATTTGAGTCACTCAGAAGTCATTGCGCATAAGTCATTTTTTTCTAACATCATCTTTAAAATGAAAACTAAAGTATTCTTCTTTTTTAATATGTGTTAGCAACACTGAAAAATAAAAAAAACATATTAAAAAAATATTTTCCGTAAGACTCAGTCTTCTAACAACAGAACAAAGGTATTCGAATGGAAAATGCTTGTCCATGATAGTACTTGTCCAATAATCGATAAATTGAAATTACACATTTCAGTTTATATTTCGACAATAGAAAATTTTGAGTTTCATCATTTTAACGATTTTTCGGTTCGTTATGTCTACGTACATGAATGTTTCAGTTATATGTAAGATAAAATCAAAAAATTGAGAAAATTAAATGCAATAAATTCTGTAAAATACATACTTTATATTAAATAATTTTGAAATGAATATTATAATATTCCCCAAAATTACCATAAATGTATTTTTACGTTCAAAACTAAGGTAGTGAGGAATATGAACTTGAATTTAGCCGTATTAATAAACAAGCAATTAATCAGATTTCTGCACTTTAATGTACGTAAGTCCTCTACATGTCTGGCCTATATTGCCAAATTGCTTCAAGCGGAAATTCGCAGGAACTATAAGCGGATTGTCGTCTCTGACGCTTCGGCCTTCTCCAAGATATAATTAAATTCTGCCAGACCGTCTAACAATTAGAAATCGATTCGATTTAAATTAATATATGGAAGGCGTATATAGCCTTATTGTCTCGAACTATAGAAACATATCCTATTTAATGAAATAATGTAAATATATTCAGATTTGCATAGCTTAAGAAAAGCTCATATAATATTGTAAGTTTTCATTGATTCGCATACGTAAACTAGTAACATATAGCAAACATTATTATACACATAGCAAAGATATTACTGCATATTAGCAAATTCTTTCATATTGCAAACTTATTATTACGTTGATAAATAGTATTTAAGACTCATGCAGAACATTCTTAAGTGCTCTATCTCCGACCAATGTAAAAATCTAAGGCAAACAAATTATTTTAATTTGAAATTAGAAAATATAGAATTCTAATACTTAGTTTTTAATACTAATAATTTGCACACTTAACACAGTAAAAAGAAAATTCAGGTATTTTGCCTGGGAAATTTGGGCAGCTCAATTGCTTACATTTTCTCAGGAGTTTTTCATGTAAGTATCAGAAACATCACGGAAATAAGTCAGGAAAATGCTTTATTCTTTGTAACGTTCCTCACGCTTACATGGAAGGTTCGGCAAAAGACGTCAACTCTGACATCCATTTTTTCCCAGGAATGTAACTTTTTTTCAGTGCATCGCTATGAATATTTATACCTTTTTCTTTGGTTAATTTAAACTACAGTAAATTTCTCCAGAAAATCCTAGTTAATAACGGGTCATGTTTAAATAAAATTTCGCCATTTCTGGTGTTATAGCTTAGTGTACAATTAAATATTTAAAATCATTAAAATGTCGATTAGATTTTAAATCCATTTAAGACTTTGTACAACTGAAGCATTAAATTTAACTTGCTTCAGACACATATAATGAATTTTTTAATGTGCATGAGGCAAATTATTTTGTGTTTATATGACTGATAACATTATGGAATTAATTAACTATTTAGTATCTATCCAGTAAATCAACTAGAGAATCAGTGTTGTTACCTGAGCTTAAACTCAAAGTAAGCCTTTTAAGGATTTATTCGATGCACAAGCTACACCGTCATCATGTGACCATGTTTTAAAGATTCAGAGGAGAAATTCTGACTTCTGCTCAGTATTTCGCCGTGAATTAATAGCCATTGATGAAGCCCTGGATTCTCTTGTGTCCTTCCCATCAGGAAATGAAATATGGATACTGTCTGACAGCAGAAGCGCGATTCAGCACATGACTAATTGGCAAAAAGTGAGAGACAGTGATGGAGTATCGATACTCTCCAAATTAAAGCTGCTATCCAAGTCCCATGACATCCATTTGCAGTGGATACCTTCCCATGTCGATCTCGAGGGAAACGAAACTGCAGACACCTTGGCCAAAGCGGGAGCTTGCGAGACCACGGAGCCGTTGGCACCTCTCACCTTTTTGGAATTTTTTTCAAGAGTAAAAAGCATAAACAAGACCACTTGGTTTGTCCCTCCAGAGCATCAATGGTATCAGTGTTCTCGTCCAGGAGGATCTCTGTATAGCGGTCTTAAAAGACAAGATCAAACTACTCTCGCCCGCTTTAGAAGTGGTCACCTCAGATCATTAATATTTCCTGATGGTTACAAGTCCTTCGAGACCTGCTCCAAATGTTCCTCTGATCAGGCTTCGCCAGAACACATCCTTGCGTGCCTGGGGCTTTCCAAACATGACTTATTCGACAATCCTCTGATGGTGCTGGATTTTTTGAGGGTGTTTGGCGTCATGGACCTGGTCTAGCGCTGCTGACCAATGGGGGCATGCAACAACAACAACAACATAAGCAACACCAAAGTTGATCAAACTGTTTAACATTCATTACCATGACATTCGAAGTAGCTTTTATTGAAAGATATGTTAGTGATTCCTAGTTTATTAATGACGTATTTATGAAATTAATTGGCTTATACTAATGCAATTTCCAAGAAATATGTATTCCCACCAGAATACTGAAGCAAACGAAAAGACATATGAATGCATCCGTTGCCACCGAGAAGAATTTGCAACCAGGCACAACGAAATTCGAGTACCTTTCTCAAGCCTGATATGCAAATAATTAAAATTCAAATGCATCGGACTTTAGAAAGAAAGAGTCATGTGGATGACTGTGGCAGAATGATCGTTCGGTCAGTTAATCGACACAATGGCTATCGTGTACTATGAGTAGTTGTTGGACCAATGGTCGATAGAAATTTCAAAATTACAAGTATCAAAAGCCCTGTACGAAAAGTCCACAATGTTCAGTACGTTAGCGAAGTTTAGTATAACATGCTGTGGTGTTAAACGGCATTTTAATAATAAATATTTAATTTTTTAATACCCATCTTATATTCTCCACAAACTTCAGGTGACTATAGGTCTTCGCCACTCGCCAATTGGCTAAGAGCTCTTCTTTTGAACATTTCTCCCCGCCGTTGGTACCTTGACCCGGCGTTTGGGTGCAAAAACGAATTCTAACCACTTGAATGAATGACGCCGCCATGGCAGGACACGACTGTTCTGTCCAATATTCTCTTTTCTTAGTTTTACCGTAATAATTATTCGTTCATCCTGTTGATATCATTATGTCAAGAGAATGCTTTACTATAATCTCTGTCCTTAGTGCGGAATATCTATGATGAAGAATAGTATTTTCTTTTAATTCCAAAATTGATGACGGAGCCTCCCCACTTAGAATAAACCTTTAATTATTATCATGAAAGTGTCTGCTCTTTTTCACCTGTCCAAACACACAGGTATGCACTTATTTATTTTCTACGGCCGTTGTAGGTCTCCGCAAACGATGTTCGAGAACTATTCAAGATTTTATCCAACATTTCATATTCAGCAATACGGTGTTAAATTCAGATCGCCAGGTGTTCATCCATTTCAAATTCACCCTTTACTCTCGAAAAAGGAAAATACAAGTTAATTTTCTTCAAGCGATGTGCAAGCCAACTTATACGACAACTCTTTACTATACATGCGAATGAATAGTGAAAAAAATAAAATTTTACATTTCAATACATACATCCGTTTGTTAGAAATCAAAGTATAAATGTAAAATATTTTGACACAGCACGCATGGTGACACTTTCATGTCTTAAACAAAAACGAAATTTCACATTCCATACACAGGATATGCACGCATAGAATATACGAAGAATTTTCTAGTGTAGTGTGCTGGTGTATATTTGTCCTTGAAAAAGACCAAAACTTACCATGAATCCATATACCATGCAGTTCCATCCACCATGAATCTACATGGCCTATGAATCTACACGGGTTCCAAGGTCCAACCTTGGAGCCCGTTGTTATGGGGTTCTAAGCAATCAGGTGACACGCATAGATCTGGCTGTCACGTATTTCGTATTCCCTTAGAAGCACAATTGAATTTCGCAAAAAGCACAGCCCTCGAATATTGTTCATTTTCAAATTTAAGTCATTGAAATATTTATATCTGCAATTATTTCAGTAAGTTATAAATATAAATAATTGCACACATAGTTCACAGAACAAAACTGTAAATGCAACATCGAAACATAACGCAGAACAAAAATAAATCTGATGCACATAACTTGAAAATCCAACCTTTTTTCCTTATTAGGAAACACACTTGGATGTGCATTCAACATACTTCCAATACATTTCTTACGAGTACACATCTGCTATTGAATAACATATTTCAGTGTTCTAGATGCGTTTTCCATAAATGTTGATGATCAAAAACATGTATTTCCACTGCATGAAAAATTCATTCTGCTCCCGCTTTCAATTTTGGATTTAAGGAAGTAGATGCACGCTTCAGTTATTTTGTTGGGACACATAGAAAAGGGATTTTAAAGCATTCCATATATAAATCAAATCCCGAACAAACAGGTATTTGAAAAGCACATAAGATGTTACCGGTTAACGTCTCTCGCCCTAAATCTTAAAAATGACAATTTTACGATTTCATAGAGATTATAAAATATGATGTTTGACGTTAAGATAAGCGTTATTTATTAAACTTGTGCTTTTTCGATTATTAGAGTATAAAGCATCGCAAGGAAAAACGATAAATATTAGTCTTAGTACATTAAAGATTATTATAGTTTAAAAATAAAACTAGCAACTAATTTACATGAGATAAGATTTTAAAATGATTTAAAGCTCTAAAATCTAACATTAAAGTACATGATTTATTTATTTATGTGATATAATGATACAAGAGTTTATTCATATCATTGTTAAAAGATGTCATTCAATTTGCTGACATGTTATTTAGCTGTTAGATTATTACGTCAATAAGATAATTTCGTAGACAGATCAATCCGTCCAAAGATATCTTCCTCGACAGATCACTTCGTCTACAGGTCACTTCGCATACCAGATCACTCCGACTACATCCCTTTGTCTACAGGTCACTTAACTGGACAAATCACTTCGTCTACAGGCCTCTTCGCTGGACAAATCACTTAATCTACAGGTCACTTCGAAGGACAAATCCCTTCGTCTACAGGTCACTTCGCCGGACAAATCCCTTCGTCTACAAGTCATTTCACCAACCAGATCATTTCGTCTGCAGATCACTTCGCCAAACAGATAACTTCGCCAACAGATCACTTTCCCAAACAGATCACTTCGTCTCCATGTCTTTTCGCCAACAAGACAACTTCGGCGACAGATCACTTTGACTACGGATCACTTCATCAACCAGATCCCTTCGTCTACAAGTCATTTAGCCAAACAGATTATTTCGTCTGCAGGTGAATTTGCAGACCAGACTACTTTGTCTATAGGTCACTTCACCAAACAGATCACTTCGTCTACAAGTAACTTCGCCAGACAAATCACTTCGTCTTCAGGACTCTTCTCCGGACAAATCGCTTCGTCTACAGGTCACTTTGCAGATCAGATCACTTCGTCTACATGTCACTTCGCCAAACAGATTATTTCGTCTACAGTTCACTTCGCCAAAAATATCACTTCGTCTACTGGTCACTTCGCATACTAGATTACTTCGTCTACAGGTCACTTCGCAGACCAGACTACTTTGTCTACAGGTCACTTCACCAAACAGATCACTTCGCCGGACAAATCACTTCGTCTACAGGGCTCTTCACCGGACGAATCGCTTCGTCTGAGGTCACTTTGCAGATCAGATCACTTGTCTACAGGTCTCTTCGCCGACCTGATCGTTTCAACGAGATAACACTTCCACGAATGTGTAAAAAAGATAAACCTTTCTTCAGATAATAAAGTATTGCTGGCAATTTCGCGTGCAATTACTTTTGGTAAATGAGTTGAAAATTTAACTGATGTCAGTAGTATGTTACAAATGAATATAAGTTTGTAACATTTAATGAATTAAACTGTTCGTTGGAAATTTCCAAATATATAATGATGTAAAACTATTTATTCCTCGTTAAATCACTTATTTCTTGATCAATATCTGGTTCAAATGATCTGTGATACGATCTCTATTAGGTCAAAAAGGTCGGTGGACGAAGTAATCTTTCGGCGAAAAGATGCCGCTGGTTAAATGACATGTAGGTAAAAACGATCTATTGGCAAAGCGTTGTCTTCGCAGAAATGAGTATAACGTCGGCGTCAAGGCTTACTTTACCACTAGGCCCATGAACCCCAGGCCTAAGGGCATCAAAAAACAATTTAAACCGTTTGACTGCTATGTGGCGCAAAAAGCGCTGCGTCGCGGTTTTCGAGACAAATGAAAGCAGCGCTTTTGCGCTGCGTAGCAGTCAAACGGTTAAATTTTCCTCAAAGCGTACTATATTTTTCTATTACAAATACAAAATTTTCGCTTTCAAAATCGTGTAATTTTTTGACTTAATTTATATGTTATTTAATATCATCTCTTCATAAGAAATTAATTGTGGTTAAAGATATATAGTTTTTTATTAATGACATTTTTTATTTCGACGCTGTACTTTCTCCCCCTTGAGATATTTACACAAATTTCAACTTTTAGGACGTCATCTTGATTTTCGATTAGGAAATTACAGAAGTGGTATATACTATGGCAACCCATAACAACAGTAAAATAATGTTTAATATAGTAGTTCATCGGAGTACAAAATTCAATAGGGTTCTGGTTAACTACACTGGTACTAAAATCTTTTAATTTCTAATTAGGACCTTGATCAGCGTATATGATTTGTTGGCGAAATTAAACAGAAACTGTTAAACGATATGACATGAAATGACAATTCTTACCGAAAATTCAGAAAATTCCAAAATATTCGAACTATGTAATGGATGCTCAGGTTTTCAGCTGGATCCGAATATTTGCAGCAATGTTGCTGATTGTTGACAAAAAGTTATTGCAAATTCGAAGGAAACATTAGAAAACATTTAGTACGAATTTTATATCATTGATATGATTTTTTAAATACATAATAGAGCTAATAATTAAGCAACATTTTTTAAGAATTGGAAATGAATGTTTAGTTTTCTATTCAATCAAGAGCAAAATAGAAAAAAATCGCATTTTTGCGATTTATGATTGCCGTTTATCGCCAAGTAAAATGTATAGTTATTGCATTTTGCAATAATGCGGTCGGCAAATGGAACCTTGTGATTTCTTGACATTTTTGATATCCGGAAGAACAGACTGTGGCACAAAAATGCAGAATAGTTCGTAGTACTACAACAATTCAAAATCCTCTCCTTTCGTACACATTTAAAATACACTTTTATATCAAAACCCTCTCATATATCCTGAACATGTTAGCACAAATGAATACTGATGAAACATTTTTGTAAAACAGATTATTAAAAAATGCAGAAATAAAGAAAAAGCATATTGAAAAACACTAAAGAAAGAAGGCACACATTTTTAGATATGTTTTTACTAAGTTGATTTAATAGCATGAAAATAAGTTAAACCTTGTACAACATAGGAGAACGTAGACCTTTAGTGAAATAATTTGATGATTCAATATATTTATTTATAAAACTTGATTACCAATTTATATAAAGTATCAAATTTAGAAAATTTTATTCATTGTCATATTATAAATTTAAAAATGATCCAAACGCGTTTTACTATGCTTGGGCAAATAAATAAAACGAGAATGTCGGCTTAAGATAAGTCAAATAGATGGTTAAAAATACAATTTTTACCATCTTTTTTTTATTATCTTCCCTCACAGAGCCACAAATTGATGATCTCCGTAAACGAATTGGGCGAAATTCGGTAATGAAAAAAGGTGAAAGTGTGTAGCGACTTTTTTTAACCATTCCAGTGAAATAATCATTTTTCAAATTGTTGATAAGTGTAATAACGAAGAAATTTCAGCTAAACCGAACTAACCAGAAAATAATATCCAATTCATATAGCTTAGGCAAAAGTCATCCGATTTTATATTTAAATTAATACTCTTTTCTAACACAAATCTATCATATTCGCAACAAAATGATAACGTTTGTTATTGTATCTAAGAAAAATATCTAAGTAATTCTGCATATTATAGAAGAAAAAAATTTTGATTATATCTTTGATGCAAGGTATCCGCTTGCATGTGGCATGTGGACTAATAGCAAAATCGTAAACGGTAAATTGTAATTATATATTATTTTTAAAAAAATTGCTTACGTAAAGCTCTATATTGGATGCTATTTTAGTCCACAAGCATATAATTTTATGCATCCATTAATTTTAATAAGTCATAATTTGTAAAATATTCTTCGTAGCTTAGCAAATAAAACAGTAAAAGTTCCATTTCTTTTTGATTAAAACTGACCTAGTAATGAAACTTTGAAATTCACATATTTTAGACTTATTCTACATTGTAAAAAGGTAAATAAATTCCTTTGTGCTCGTAAATCCAAATCTGAAAACCAACGTAACAAAGCACAAATATGAGCAAAAAATGCGCAGACAGCTGTTTCGATTCCACTTGGGGAATCGTCTTCAGTGCAAAGGAGCCAAAAACGACAAAAGTCAGAAAAGTCCAATTCTGACTTTTGTTGTTTTTGGCTCCTTTGCACTGAAGACGATTCCCCAAGTGGAATCGAAACAGCTGTCTGCGCATTTTTTGCTCATATTTGTGCTTTGTTACGTTGGTTTTTCAGATTTGGATTTATTCTACATTTTCGGAAGCATATTTTTAAGGAGCCATATATAAATAAAAATCATGCTTACACAAGTACATATATATACTCTGTATACATACTTTTTTTGATGTTGCTATTACGATTTAAATAATGAAGTGTTATTGTTCAGCGTTCTCACAGTGTTGAAATATTTTGATGCGGGTAATGTGGTGTGTGGTTCTTTAAAAAATTATGTCTTGAGCCTCTGAAATATGCATATAAATGTGCCATATCAATAAAATTCAATTCCTTTTAGAAATCATGAGAGATTCCTAATCATGAGAGTTTCAGACCTACGCAACGTATTTAACAACTGGCAACGGAAATGAATATTTGAACTAAAAGAAAAGTCATAGATATGCGCATACTTTTTCAATATTTGAAATTCTTATCATTATTTTGATAACAATTTCGGAGAAATCTGGCTTTGAAATGCAAAAATGTGAGTTTTTCGAAAATGCCCCAAGGAAATACAGTAAGATGAATAATTAAATGAGATTTTTTTTTCAATTTATGAATAACGGAAATAGTTCAGAAACGCAATAAACGAACTGAAAGAACTGCATAGATTTTCGGTTTAAAATTTAAATCCATGGCGAACTTTTTTTAAATATCTCACGTGAATGGAAAACGAAAGATGATATATTTTTCATCGTATCTTTTTACAGATATTCGAAGATAAACTGTGGACCATGAGACTAAAACGCACTCATTAAAATGTATGTATCTTTGTGAAATACGCCTCAATAAGAGTCAAAAATACAACTTTAAAATTACCTTAAGGGATATATAAAAAATATTTCTAAATATCTGGTTCGTGTGTGTAAAAGCATTATTTCGTACTAAACCATTAAGGCCCTCAAATTAAATACGTGGGTAATCCAGAAAGTAAGTTCCATTTAGCAATACAAATAAAAGAAAATCATTTGGTCAGCTGATTAATGAATAATGAGCTAGATTGGCAGATTTTTTTCCCACATAAATACCACCATTGTTTGGGCTATTATTGTAGAAGAGAACGAGTGTTTAACATTCAGTCTGTTCTCAGACTGAAGCTATTCTAGTTGCTTATAACCGTTACTTATTCTATAACTGCTTACCAGTAACCAAGGACTTCAGGTGCTTTAAAAGTTGAAAGTCTCACGGTGAGAGATCAGATAGGTGTAAGGGGGATTGTGGGTTGCCCTTTGAATTGCGGGGTCACGTGACACAATTAGTCTCGTCAACAGCGACGATTGAGCTTGAAAACTATCACCCTCCGTTACCATGTCAGATTATGAAATAACCACAGAGCTTAGATTTCGGACGCAATTTCGTGCAGTGATGAACTGGATATTTGAGGAAATGGCAGGGAAAGTGCCATTATAGTGAAATGTGTTATCCATATTCTTCGCGTTAATGCAGCAAACATGTCATGATTAACCACAGATTGTTCGTTACTGCGAAAACATTTTCACGTTTTTCATTGTATCACCATACTCACCATATTGCTCATTGTATTAGATCCATACAGCTCATATACGAGGGGAAGTTGAAAAATAAGTTTCCCCTGTCGACTGTGGTCAGAGTTGTGTATGAAAGTCAAAAAATAGAATGAGACATTAAAGATAGGACTTACCTTTATTTTATTATTCTCGTACGAGTACGTTGAGACATTTGTCATATCGCTTGATAAGCTTCAAAAAGTCCTCCAAGAAAAATTCAGGGCTTTGCATATGGAAGAAGCGTTAAACGGCTATGGGCGAAAGGCGACACAGCAGGAAAACACGCAAGTCACCGATACACCATTGAGTAGAGGTCGCTGCAAATCAAGCAGATGGCGCTGTTGCAGTGCCTTCGCAAAGCGGAGACCAGCCTCTCATTTGAGCCCCGGTAGGTATGGAGAGAAGGTGCGTTTTGAATTCGTGGTCACAGGAGGAAGTGAGAGCGGTTATCCGCTATGAATGGGCACGTGGAGTATCAGGAACAGAAATTCATAACCGCCTCGTGGAAGAAGCCGTTCAACGCTTCTTCCATATGCAAAGCCCTGATTTTTTCCTGGAGGGCTTTTTGAAGCTTATTAAGCGATATGACAAATGTCTCAATGTACTTGGTACCTATGTGGAAAAATAAAGGTTTGTCATATCTTTAATGTCTCATTCTATTTTTTGACTTTCATACCACAGTCGACAAGGGAAACTTATTTTTCAACTTCCCCTCGTAAATTTGAATCAATCTTCGGTATTCATCGCATTAAGAAATAGAATGACTGAGCGTATCTAGCAAACTTAGGCATACTAAGCCGTTTTAAACATGCTTAACTTTCACCAAGCAGTGTCCACTATGTCAGCGATCTGAAAGGGATTTTCCTGGTTTCCTAGTAAGATTCCACAGAAAGAATGCAGCTGCTTTGCTGAGGCGAAAATGGATAAGCATAATTAGTTTTCCAGATTAACTCATGTACACAGGAAAGGAGAAAATCACACGCAGATATTTGGATATTGAACTCTACTATAAGAAGCTTGGTAAAAATAGGTTTCTGGAGAGCAGACGGATAATTTCCACAGTGTTCATTCAAATGTTACTTTAAGTTTCTCTGCAAATTCTACAATAAAAAAAAGTTTAACAGCTATAAACATTTGTCTTTCAAAATTTGTGGGCATATATTTTAGCAGTACAAGGCACTACTATCAGTCAAAAAATAGTTGCTAAGGAAAAATGAATCGCACATTTATTACCAAATCGTTTATTACTAGTAATAAATAGACAGCGGATTATATGCACTTAAAAAACACCAAAATATGCATGCATCTATGCACTAAAAACCCTAAAAATATGCACTTAAAAGCATAAAATATGCATTTAAAGTATTCATTAAAATAATACTTACCATCTTTTAGGATTCTTAAATTCTTATTTAAAATAAACTTATGAATGAAAACAATATTTTTTTTCATTATTGCGTAGAATTAAATTTATTTATAATTTAAGTTACAAAAAACAATGATGTGTTTTTATAAATTTTCAATTATTGAAGAGAAATTTTCCCTCTTATCTTCTAAAATCATTTTAAATGCGGAAAACGTTCTTTCCACATCAACAGAGGTTACTGGGAAATATTTAAAATGTTTTGTTTTCGATGGTTGCACTTTTACAGGCAGTTCATGTCCTTTGCTGTTTATGAAGTCATAAATTTTTTTACTGCAGCAAATCCTGGATTTTTATTTAAAATCCTTGGAACTTCATTTTTATTTCACTTCTTCCACTGATTGGGGAATAACGTCAACCTATTTTTGAGCTTTATTAATTTCACTAACTCCATCAAATAATGAAATGTCCTGAGACTCCAATTTTGTAATAGATAAACTTAAGAAGGAAAAGTGCGTTTCTATTATTGATGAACTCTTCCTCAATGTCATCCTAATCCAACTCCTTACGGGGAGGGGCAGTTATCCCAGATATGTCAGAATTAAAAATAATTAAATTCAAACGCGCCGAATTGAATTCGCCGAAATATGCATTTAAAATAAAAAATATGGGTTTTTATGCATTTATATGCAAAAATACAAAAAAGTGCTCAAATATGCAAATGCATATGCAGATATGCATTTGCATATAATCCGCTGTCTAGTAATAAATAATGAATAACAATAAATGAATCACACATTATTTTCAGTTACCAAATTTCTTAGAACGCCAGCTGCTTCAATAATCAATCTGATTTTGTTAAAATGAGATGCATGATTTGGGATACATGATATGGAATATATGATTTGAGATACATGATATGGAATATATGATTTGTGAGATACATGATTTGGGATATATGATTTGAGAGATACATGATTTGGGATATATGATTTGAGATACATGATTTGGGATACATGATATGGGATACATGATATGTGGGATACATGATTAAATGGCTCTAACCGTGATTGCAAACATTCTAAACAGCAGGTTGCTTCAGTCAAAACTCGGTGACAGTTTAATGATGAATTTTTGTATGATTAATTATTAAACTGCTGCACTGGCTATAGGTATGTTTTGGGCCTCTTTTGTGAGTGAATGTGTTATAAATAAAACTTAGTCTCTTATCTAAAAGTAGTCATATAAATTGAGCTATATTTTGTAGGCAAGAAGTATTTCATTTATAAAATTTTCATTTATAAAACTTCATTTATAAGTTTTCTTCTAACTATGATTTGTAGCCTTAACACCGAAACAGAAATAAAATCGAAAATTAAAATTAACACAAAACTTGAATCGAAACCCCTTTATCTTTCGAGATTAAAATCATATAAAATATCAGCATGATTCGTTTTTACATCTTAAATTTAATGGCATGATTTTCTTCATCGCTTAGACATTTAGTAACAAGAAAAAAGCAAAATGCTTCATCTTTCACTGCTTCAAGCTTCTTTATGATGGGAGTGATCCATCAAACGTCGTTGCAGTAAAAATTTGTTTCAGTATTTACATCATCCTCCGTTTCCATCAAAATAGTTGACACCAAAATATACGATCATCATCTCTTTTATTCCAGAGAAGACAAAACGAATCGCACGTACTCAAAGACCTTTTTCGTAAATGTTTCATGATATTTTTCTACAGTTCGAAACTGAAAGAAACCATTTTTTCCAAGATTCGGGTACATTCCATCTTTCGCAAAAGTTTGCTGACCATCGACCTGGTTTACAAAAATGCAAAATTCTCCTCCAGACTTTTATGGGCTTATTCCATGGTGAACGCGAAGGTTCCTATTCCAAGGAACAGGGTCCGCGAGGCACTTAAGGCGCGATGATGAATAGGGCTGGATCGGACTGGGAGACAAGTTGGCGACAGTGATGGATATGGTCCAACATGTCTCTCACACTGATGTGAGCGAGTGTCACAAAAGAGCGTTAAAAGAGGTGGAAATATATGATTTTAGGTGGCGTGCATCGTGGACGGTTGACCCTTTTACTTTGCTTAAAAGCAGCGACGTCGTGGAGATAAATTTTAATTGGATTTGTTGTTGGTAACACCTTAAGTTGGATATTCCTTGCTGACCTCAAGGCCATCATCAGTTAATGTCACATTTGCCTTAAGCCGCAGTGTAAGGCTTACGTGGCAAGTCACGCAGATGAGGGTTCTGGAACGTTTAGGTGATGCATTGTATGCATTATAGATCTCATCTGTGCACGCGATGTATGCACAGAAGCGAGTGCATGTTTATAAGATTCATGATTATGCAAGCTGCATCTACATAAAAGACATAATATATGCTCAGCAGCAAAACTTTGAGAGTTTAAGTCTTATTAAATATTTATTAGCTAATGTTCGCAATGTACATCATATAAGTAATGCGAGCTATGTTTTAACAATCCGCAAAATAAATGAAAGGGAAATAAATTACAAAAACATTTTCATTGAGAATTTAATGTAATCGTAAATTTAAAAATGAATTTAAACACTTATCAATTCTTTAGAGTCTAACTACGGAATTCAGTATTAAAGAAAAGAAAATATTTTCAATCGCCAAATAGAAATGTTAAAGAAGACTGTTACGTAAATATAATGGGAATTATATATATATATTTATTGTTTGCTTTAAATTGTGCTATTTTCAATCGCCAAATAGAAATGTTAAAGAAGACTGTTACGTAAATATAATGGGAATTATATATATATATTTATTGTTTGCTTTAAATTGTGCTATTTTCAATCGCCAAATAGAAATGTTAAAGAAGACTGTTACGTAAATATAATGGGAATTATATATATATATTTACTGTTTGCTTTAAATTGTGCTATTTTCAATCGCCAAATAGAAATGTTAAAGAAGACTGTTACGTAAATATAATGGGAATTATATATATATATTTATTGTTTGCTTTAAATTGTGCTTTATTTC
>Ga0181466_1000178_pt1 | contig 22203 bp, 22 predicted proteins | sample InSIn4gowninarea_FD_119078 | JGI IMG/M metagenome (GOLD analysis project Ga0181466, IMG submission 119078) | Clean room microbial communities from NASA Spacecraft Assembly Facility at Jet Propulsion Laboratory, Pasadena, California, USA -... ... | reverse complement strand
CCATCACTTAACAGGATCAGCAAAAGCAGCAAAAAAACCAGGACCAGAAAAATAAAAAGCAACAGCAAAACCAGTCCAGGCTTTCTAACAAAGAGGCGCAACAAAAGCTGGAGGCTCTCATGCAGCAGGAAAGAAACCTGCACGACAAATTAAAAAAGGCGAATGCATCTCCTGTTAATAAGCCCGAGAAAGACTGGTAGCGCTGGTCACATCCTTTATCTTTGCACTTAATTACGCTGTTGCAGATGGAACTTTATTGTGAATCAATTTGGAATTACCGCCGGCTGAAAACCCGCACTGTAAAAGTTGGCAACATCACGATAGGCGGTGATGCCCCTTTGCGTGTGCAGACCATGACAACCACTGATACGATGGACACTGCAGCAACAGTTGAACAATCCATCAGGTGTATCCGGGCAGGATCAGAACTTGTACGCATCACTGCTCCTTCAAAACGTGAAGCTGAGAATCTTAAGAACATCCTTTCAGAACTTAATTCACTGGGCTACGATGTTCCGCTTGTTGCTGATATTCATTTCACGCCTAATGCCGCGGAGATCGCAGCAAGGATAATACATAAAGTGAGAGTGAATCCCGGCAACTATGTAGATAAAAAGAAGTTCGAGCAGATTGAATATACTGATGAAGAATACCGGGAAGAAATAGAGCGCATCAGGGAAAGGTTCACACCACTTGTGAGAATTTGTAAGGAACATGGCACTGCAATGCGCATCGGTACTAATCATGGCAGCCTGAGTGACAGGATCATGAGCCGTTACGGTGACACCGCAAAGGGTATGGTGGAAAGCGCAATGGAATTTCTTCGTATAGCAAGAAGCGAAGATTATCACCAGGTTGTGCTGAGCATGAAGAGCAGCAATCCTCTTGTAATGGTGCAGGCATACAGGCTCCTTGTTCACCAGATGATGAATGAATTTGGAGAATGTTATCCTTTGCACCTCGGAGTAACAGAAGCAGGAGATGGTGAAGATGGAAGAATAAAATCGGCTATCGGTATCGGAACGCTGCTGGAAGATGGTATTGGTGATACAGTCCGCGTAAGCCTTACTGAAGATCCTGAATTTGAGATACCGGTATGTAAAGACATTGTCCGGAAATATGAGCATCCGGAAATCACAGAAAATTCTCACACAGCAATAAAAATTAATTATAATCCTTTCGAATATTCGCGAAGGCGTAGCAATGTGGCAATGAATATCGGGGGCACGAATGTACCGGTTGTAATTGCTTCTTATTTTCAGGCAGGTATTTCTGATGCCGACCTTCATAGCATTGGTTATGCTTATGATGCTTCCCTTGATAAATGGCATATAGGCGATGCTGCAGCAGATTACATTTATGCAGGTGATAATATTATAAGCTTTTCTTTACCGGGATCATTAAGAGTGATCAATAACTGCGCGGTGTGGAATAAAGAAATGGATGGAAAATCATTTCCTCTTTACACTGTAGAAGAATATTCGGCAGCAAATGAAAGGTCTTCAGTTTTGAATTTTATCAAAGCAGATGTATCACAGCGTGATGATTCGTTATTTAGTATTCTTCAGAATGATCCTGCTATTGTTCTATGCCTTGGTTCATCGGCATGGAATGGTATGCAGCAGATGCGTGCGTTCTTCAATGAACTGAACGGGCGGAATATAACATGCCCGGTGATCATTACTTCAATGAGCACACATACAACCATTGATGAACAGTTGATCCATTTTTCCCGCGAAGCAGGAGGTCTGTTTCTTGATGGAATGGGAGACGGAATCTGGTTATCCAACAAACCTGAACTTATCGAAAGCAAAAGGATCACCGGAAGAACTTATCTCGAAACTCTGAACAACTCGCAGTTCCTCAACAATACTTCTTTTTCAATTTTGCAGGCAGTGCGTTGCCGCATTTCCAGAACTGAATACATTAGCTGCCCGAGCTGCGGAAGAACATTATTTGATCTACAGGAAACAACAGCCAGGATCAGGAGCGTGACCAGCCATTTGAAAGGATTGAAAATAGCAGTAATGGGTTGCATTGTAAACGGCCCCGGAGAAATGGCTGATGCTGATTTCGGATATGTAGGAAGCGGAATTGGTAAGATCACATTGTACAAAGGGAAAGAAGTTGTGAAAAAAAATATAGACAGTGATATTGCTGTTGAAGAACTGATAACATTACTCAGGGAAAACAATGTATGGATTGAACCTGCGGTAAGCGTTAATACATGATATGCAAACTGATTTCTTAGTAATTGGTTCAGGGATCGCGGGGCTGACTTATGCACTGAAAGTTGCACAGGCTTGCCCGGATAAAACTATTACCATCATCACTAAAACAAGCAGTGATGAAACAAATACGAAATACGCCCAGGGAGGCATTGCAGGTGTAATGAACCTCGACAGGGATAGTTTCAGTAAACACATAGAAGATACTTTGGTTGCAGGAGATGGATTGTGCAATCCTGCGATAGTTGAAATAGTGGTGAAGGAAGGTGTTCAGCGGATAGACGAGATCATATCGTGGGGAGCAAGATTTGATAAAGACCCTGCCGGTGATTATAAGCTGGGTAAAGAAGGCGGACATAGTGAGTTCAGGATTTTGCATCATAAAGATGTAACTGGCAGAGAAATGGAAAGGGCATTGCTCGACAGGATCGCTCTTTGTAAAAACATCAGCCTCATAAATCACTGTTTTGTACTTGATCTCATTACGCAGCATCATCTTGGATACCTCGTTACAAAATCAACACCGCACATAGAATGTTATGGTGTTTATGTGCAGGATCTCGTAACCAGAAAGATCAGTAAAATAGTTTCTAAGATCACATTGCTTGCAACAGGTGGTAACGGGCAGGTTTACCGTACAACAACAAATCCTTCTGTTGCCACCGGTGATGGAATTGCAATGGTTTACCGTGCTAAAGGGAGGATCGAGAATATGGAGTTCATCCAGTTTCATCCAACTGCATTGTATGAACCTGCAGTGAGGGGATATTCATTCCTGATCACAGAGGCGGTGCGTGGTGATGGTGGAATACTGCGTAATGAAGCAGGTGAAGCTTTCATGGAAAAATATGATCCGAGGAAAGATCTTGCACCACGTGATGTAGTTGCGCGTGCTATAGATAATGAAATGAAAGTTATCGGAACTGAAAATGTTTATCTCGATTGCCGGCATATGGATATGGTCAAATTCCGGGAACATTTCCCGAATATTTATGAGAAGTGCCTTAGCATAGGAATAGATATATCAAAGCATATGATACCTGTTGCACCTGCTGCGCATTACAGTTGCGGCGGTGTTAAAACAGATGAATGGGGTTGCACATCTATCAGGAACCTGTTTGCAGCCGGCGAATGTGCAAGTACAGGTTTGCATGGTGCGAACAGGCTGGCCAGTAATTCATTGCTGGAAGCTATGGTATTTGCACACAGGAGCTATGAAAGGGGTGTTGAAGAAATAAACAATATCAGCTTCAGGGATGATATACCGGAATGGAATGCTTCTGGTACAACAGCGCCTTCTGAAATGATCCTTGTAACCCAGAGCCTGAAAGAACTTAAGTTATTGATGACCGACTATGTTGGTATAGTAAGAAATAATGAGAGGCTAAGCCGTGCAAACAGGAGGCTTGATCTTCTGCATGAAGAAACAGAATCGCTGTATCAGCGCACTGAAGTTTCACCGCAACTCTGTGAACTGCGTAATATGATCACAGTTGCATACCTGATAGTTAAAAGCGCAGAACTGCGAAAGGAAAGCAGGGGCCTTCATTATAATACAGATTACAGCCGCCGCTCTGATATACTGCAGAATACAATCTTATAACCTATGTACTACATCGTTTACGGGTTGCTGTATCTTGTTTCGCTGCTTCCTTTTTTCATACTTTACGCGATCAGTGACCTTGCTTTTGTTATTCTGTATTACATTATAGGTTACCGCAGAAAGATCGTGATGACTAATCTCACCATTGCCTTTCCGGAAAAAACACTCAATGAAAGAGAAGTTATAATGCGGCGTTTCTACAGGAACCTTTGCGACACTTTCATTGAAACAATAAAGCTTATCAGTATTTCGCAAAAAGAACTTACAAAAAGGGCCTTTGTGAGTAACAGGGTCTTCCATGAATTAGAAGAGAAAGGCCTGACGATGCAGGTATACAGCGGCCACCAGATGAACTGGGAATACGCTAATCTCGCATTGCCAAAAGGTTTGTCCATTCCCTGGATCACTATTTACATGCACATTAATAATGCAACTACCAACCGGCTGTTTAAAAAGATAAGGAGCAGGTTCAATGTAGTGCTGATATCTGCCGGTGATTTTTCTAAATCTATCCGCAGTTATTATGGCAGGCAGTATGCTCTCGGTCTTGTTGCCGATCAGAACCCGGGAATTCCCAAGAATGCATATTGGTTGTACTTCTTCGGCAAGGCCGCCCCATTCCCTTCAGGCCATGAGAAAAGCGCCATACGGAATAAAACCGCAGTGGTGTTTGTAAATATGGTAAAGCTCAAACGTGGATATTACCGTTTCGATCCGGAGCTTATTACTGAAAATGCATCAGGCATGCAGGACGGACATCTTACTTTACTTTACAGGGATTTTCTTGAGACTATTATCAGTAAACAGCCGGAGACTTATTTATGGAGCCACAGAAGATGGAAAGTTCCATACAGCCCGGAGGTTGCAAGGAGATGGATTGATGTGAAGGAAGCTCCGGTCAGCTAAGGTTCTTCATTAGTATTGAGATAACATTTAACCAGGTTCTTTTTCTACCGAAGGTTCATTGAGAATTCCCGGCTGAAGGTCCTGCTTGTAGATCAGGGTTGCTTCAACACGGTTCCTTACACCAAGCTTCCTGTAAATGCTTTGAACATGCTTCTTAACTGTTTCGGGAGATATAAAGATCTTTCCTGCGATCTCTTTATAAAACAGCCCTCTTGAAAGTTCATGGATAACTTCTTTTTCCCTTCGTGTTAATGTAGTTTTCATATTTGTTTGTTTAGAATACAAATATGAATCAACACGAAAGCCATTGCAAGAGAGAATCCCCTGCAATGGCTGTGACTTTTCTTTTATTAATTGAGAACGTTGGCTTCTTTGATGATCTGTGCTTTCTCCTGCTCTTTTATCTTGTTCCATCCGCCCAGAACGTTACGGAGATTATGAAGCCCCTGGCGTTTCATGAGAGATGAAGCTATCACACTTCTGTATCCGCCGGCGCAATGTATATACAGGTTTTGTTCGTCTTCAAAATTCGCGATCTGCGCAACATCGGTCATGCTGCTCAACGGAACATTCACCGCATCTGCCAGGTGCCCGTTCGCAAACTCGGTTTCGTTTCTTACATCAAGGACCATAAGCCTTTCATCAAACGGAATATCCATAATCAGTTCATCAGCTTCCACATCTACGATCATATCAGTTCTCTGGCCTGCATTCACCCAGGCATCAAAGCCACCTTGCAGGTATCCTGTGATCTTATCAAAACCAACTCTTGCAAGCCTGATAATGGTTTCTTCTTCTTTACCGGGTTCAGTAACAAGCACCATTTCCTGGTCGAACGGAAGGATATTGCCTGCCCATTCTGCAAAACGGCCTTCCAGCCCTATGAATATTGATCCGGGTATAAAGGCATGCGTAAACACATTTGCATGCCGTGTATCAAGAATAAGTGCTTTTTCAGCAACTTTTTTAAATTCCTCTACCTGCAAAGGGCGCAATCCTTTTGCCTTCACATCTGCAAGAGCATCATAACCTTCCTGGTTGATGCGTGCGTTAACAGGAAAATATTTCGGAGCTGCGGCAAGGCCCTGCGTTATTGATTTTACAAATTCTTCCTTTGTCTGCGCCTGTAATGCATAATTCGATTTCTTTTCATCGGCGATAGTACTATAAGTATTCGGCCCGAGGTTCTTTCCGCAACTGCTGCCGGGGCCATGTGCTGGATATACAATGATATCATCTGCCAGAGGAAGGATGCGTGATTGCAATGTATCATACATAATACCTGCAAGTTCTTCACTGCTTAGGTTGCCACTGCTTAGGTCAGGGCGCCCAACATCTCCGACGAACAATGTATCTCCTGTGAAGATCGCATACGGCTTTCCATTTTCATCCTTAAGCAGGTAACAGGTGCTTTCTAAAGTATGTCCCGGAGTATGCATTACTTCAATCTCTATCTTTCCGATCCTGAAGATCTCACCATCCTTTGCATTGTGGATGGTGAATTTTGTTTCAGCATCAGGACCATAAACGATCGTTGCACCGGTTTGCTTCGCAAGGTCAAGATGACCGCTTACGAAGTCTGCATGAAAATGTGTTTCAAAAATATACCTGATCGTACTGTTACGTTCAGCGGCAAGTTTGATGTAGGCTTCAGTATCACGCAGAGGGTCTATCACGGCAGCAACACCTTCACTTTCGATATAGTATGCGGCTTCACTCAGGCAATTGGTATATAGCTGTTGTATGTACATTACAATTCGTTTAAGAAGTCAAAGATAAAATGAAAAAAGCGGATGATCACATCCGCCTCATTTCCGATTCCACTGCCTTTTTTTTATGCTACCAGGTCTTCAACGAACTGGTTCAACTCGTCAATTCTTTTGTAATTGACAGTGTAAAAAATAAATTTCCCTTCCCTTTGCGTAGAAACAATTCCTGCACGCCTCAGAATAGCAAGATGTTGAGATGCAACAGATTGCTCAAGCCTCATCCTCACATAGATCTCTGTTACTGTAATCTTCTTCTCTGTTTCAATCAGCGACAATATTTGTTGCCTCAGTTTATGATTCAAAGCCCGAAGAACAAGTGAAGCTTTTTTAAGGTTGTGATAATTGATATTGATTGCATCGGTGCGGGCCGGTGTCTCAGGGGCAGTTACCTGCTGCTCTTTTGAATGAGTGTCAAACATCATAGGAAAATAAATTTTAATAGGTGTGTTTATTAACAACCGCAAAGATACGCTGCTGCATAAATTAGATTTTCCCACTATTGTTAATTTACCCGAATATGACGTTTCTTTAACTTTTGCCGCTGTAGAACTCTTTGATATACAATGGTTCCGAATATGCAACATCTGCAAAATTCTTATCTGAGTACTTCTTATAGGCAATTATGCAAAAGCTGGAGGCAATTTCCGGCTGAAACGTTACTGCAGTTATGCCCTCCTTAAGGAATTTTACACCTTTCAATGCGCCGCTTCCGGTAAACACCAATCCTTCTTTATAATATGTATTTAATATTTCGGAAGATAATTCCACTGCAACAGGAGGTAATACTGGTTGAAGATCTTCATCATAGACAGCCGTAAAAACTTCATTTCTCCTGGCATCTATCATTGCCCAGACAGCCACACTTCCATATGATTGCTGAACTGCATGTGCAGCCAGGAATAATGAATCAATGGTGATCAGCGGTTTTTTCAATGCGAATGCCAAACCTTTTGCAGTTGACAAACCAACGCGTAAGCCGGTATATGATCCCGGTCCTTCAGTAACGGCAATTGCATCCACCCGGGAGATGTCGATTGCAGCTTCATTCAATATTTCCTGAATGGCAGGATGTATAAATGATGCATGATCTTTCTGTTGTTCATTGAGCCTGCTACATATCAGTTGCCCATCCCGTGATAAACACGCCAGCGCTGCCGTAGAAGCTGTATCTATGTGAAGGATGTATATCATTCTGCGGCTTTCAATAGCATGTCTGATGGCTGATAACGCTTATCTTCTTCAGACAAAATGTTCAGAAGTGAAACCACGTTGTTCAACCCGATTTTTCGCCCCCATTCAAAAGGCCCGAACGGATAGCCGGTTCCCAGCTTCATTGCTGTATCTATTTCCTGCTCAGAACTGATGTCGCTTTCCTTCGCGAACCATGCTTCATTGATGATCATTGCAAGTACACGTGCAGATATAAAGCCGGGTTCATTTCGGCAAATGATCCACTTTTTATTTAGAAGCTGAAGTGCAGACGATACATCATTATTTACATCCCCGCAGATCTCCCATGTATCACGCGCAATAAAACCTTTCCAGCCATTCATCCGTAAAATATTCTGATCAGCAGGGGTTGTCTCATTCACACAGTTAATGATCACGTTCTTTGCACCTGAAAATTTTGTTTTCAGTCCATCATCATACAGGTATAGCAATACATCAGCAACTATGTCATTGGCTTCCTCTCTGGAACAATGTGCTATCTCATCTCCTGACGGCAATTCTTCCTTTAAATCCTGCGGCGCACAAACAACAAGCTTCATCTTTTTTTTGCAAAAATAGGTTGTTGAATAAAGATATATTTGTCTTTTAAATCATTATGTCGAACACGATCATTAAAACTACCGGGGCGCCGGCTCCTATCGGCCCATACAACCAGGGCGTTGTTTGCGGTAATATGTTATTTGTTTCCGGCCAGATTGCCCTTGATCCTTCAACTGGTGAACTCGATAATGCAGATGTTGTAAGCGAAACAAAACGCGTCATGCAAAATCTTGATGCGATTCTTACTGAAGCAAATATGAGTTTTGATCACGTAGTGAAAACAACAATTTTCCTGAGTGATATGCAATTGTTCACTGAAGTAAATGATATATATGCAACATTTTTCAAAGGAGGTGTTTACCCGGCGAGGGAAACAGTGGCTGTAAGAGGGCTTCCAAAAAATGTAAACGTTGAGATCAGTATGATCGCTTGCAGGCAATGATCATTATAACCGCTAAAGTACATTCTTACCTCACAGAAGCCTTAGATAAAAAAGGCTGTAAATACCTTTATCTTCCTCAAATTGCTTATTCTGAACTTGAGAATATCATTGCAGATGCAGAAGGATTGATCGTAACAACGAGATTACAGATCGATAAGAATATAATTCAGAAGGCAACTAATCTGAAATGGATCGGCAGGCTTGGTTCAGGCATGGAACTTATTGATGTTGCCTATGCTTCATCTAAAGGAATCAAATGCGTGTCAAGCCCTGAAGGAAACAGCAATGCAGTGGCTGAACATGCACTGGGTTTATTGCTTGCGTTGTTCAGGAATATTACCAGGAGTTCACGTGAGGTCGCTGAAGGGAAATGGTTGCGTGAGCCAAACCGCGGAATTGAACTGAACGGAAAAACCGTTGGAATAATTGGTTTTGGAAACACGGGTTCATCGTTTGCAAAATTATTATCAGCCTTTAATGTAACTGTGCTTGCATACGATAAGTTCCGGTTTGGCTTTGGCGGAGGATATATCAAGGAGGCAACCCTTGAACAGGTCTGCAGGTATTCTGATGTGATAAGTTTTCATGTTCCGCTTACAGCTGATACGATGAGGATGGCATCAGGGCAATTATTTAATTTAATGTCGGCACAGCCATTTTTGATAAACACTTCCCGCGGCGGAGTGATTGATACAGCCGCACTCATAACTGCTTTGAAGGCCGGACGTTTAAAAGGTGCTGCTCTTGATGTGCTTGAGAACGAGGAAATTGACCGGCTCGACAGCAGGCAAAGGAGTGAACTGGAAGAACTGCTTTCGATGAATAATGTGATCCTCACACCTCATATTGCAGGCTACACGCATGAGGCGTTTTTAAATATGAGCACGGTACTCCTGCAGAAACTGGATTTATAAACCGCACGAACTTTTCTATATATTTGTAGATATGCAACGCTTTAGTAAAACTGGGGCGTTGTATTTTTTTTACTATCCTCAAACGGATCTTTATGCCAGATACGAATTATGTAACGCAGGAAACTTTTGATAAAATGCAGCAGGAACTTCACCGGCTGAAAACAGTGGACCGCCATGCCGCGAGCCAGGCAATAGCTGAAGCCAGGGAGAAAGGAGATCTGAAAGAAAATGCCGAATATGATGCTGCAAAAGAAGCGCAAGGTCTGCTGGAAGCAAAGATCAACCAGCTTGAAGGTATAATGGCTACTGCACGCATACTTGATGAGAATTCGATAGATACAAGCCGCGTGAGCATACTTACAAAAGTTACCGTTACAAACCTCGGCATCAAAAAAACAATGACATACCAGATCGTTTCAGAAGGTGAAGCAGACCTTAAAGCCGGAAAGATTTCTGTAACCTCTCCTATAGGTAAAGGGCTCCTGGGTAAAGTTGTAGGTGATGTTGCTGAAGTTTCAGTGCCTGCAGGTGTTTTAAAATTCAGGATCGATAATATATCTGTATAATGTCAGTCTTTACAAAGATCATTTCCGGCGAGATACCATCCTACAAGATCAGGGAAGATGATGATTTCATTGCGTTCTTAGATATTTCTCCGATGGTTGAAGGACATGTGCTTGTTGTTCCCAAAAAAGAAATTGATAAGATATTTGACCTGGATGATACACTTCTGGCGAAGATGCTTGTATTTGCCAAACCTATTGCACGTGCCATAGAAAAGACAATGCATTGCAAACGCTGCGGGATCAGTGTTGTTGGGCTTGAGGTTCCTCATGCGCATATGCACCTGGTGCCGATAAATTCAGCAGATGATCTGAATTTTACACGCCCGAAAAAATCTTTATCAAAAGAACAGATGGAGGCAGTTCATACGAAACTGATATCTGCATTATAGATTACGCACTCTTCCGGGGTTCACTGCGATAAATGATTTCCAGTCTTTTTGTTTTTTTACTGAGATGATGTTCCTGTTCTGGAAGTGGTGGCAGACAGCTACTGCCAATGCATCTGAAGCATCCATATAGGCAGGTTGATGGCTGAATTGTAAAAGATGCTGCAGCATTTTCATCACCTGCTCTTTATCAGCATTTCCATTTCCTGTAATGGATTGTTTTATCTTCTTTGGTGAATATTCATACACCGGTATCGAGTTCTGCATCGCGGCTGCTATGGCAACTCCCTGCGCACGCCCGAGCTTCAGCATACTCTGAACATTCTTTCCGAAGAAAGGTGCTTCTATCGCAAATTCATCAGGTTTGTATTCACCGATCAGTTGAACGATCTTATCATGAATGGCTTCCAGCTTCTGGTATGCATCTGCCTTCGGCGATAATTTTAGTATGTCCATGTGAAGCATCCTTGCGGTATTGCCGCAGATCTCAACAAGTCCATATCCCATGATCACTGTTCCGGGGTCGATACCTAATATTATTTTTGACGTACTTTGCAAGAGGTAATTATAAAGAAAGCATTGAGCAAAAGTATCAAATTAATATTCAATTATTTTCTTGCGCCGCTTTTGTTCATAGTTCTGTGCTGGACGTTATATAAACAGATCATCAACCAGGAAGACCTTGCAGAACGATGGTTGCAGGTAAGGCAAAGCTGGAAGAACCCTGTGTTCTGGATCGTTTTTTTTCTCATGTTCATCAACTGGGGAATTGAATCCTACAAATGGAAAGTATCGCTTGCTGCATTGGAGAAGATATCATTCTTCAAAGCATTCAGGTCTGTACTCGCAGGTTGCAGCATTACAATGCTCACCCCGAACAGGATAGGAGAATATGGCGGAAGGATCATCTATCTTAAGGAACAGAACCGCTTCACGGCAATTTCAGTTACTATCCTTGGCAGTATGAGCCAACTTATGATCACTATGCTCGTCGGAACTTTCTCCATCATCTGCATGAAAGAAGTGACGGATGTTGAATCGCTTCAAAGACAGGCAGTGTTTTGCTGATCATAAGCATCGTTACCTGCATTATTTTATTGCTTGCATATTTCAGGGTTGCCACTGTTGTTAAGGTATTGGAGAAGCTGCCGTTCACGCAAAAAATTGTTAAGCATCTGCTCATATTAAGCGGGTTCTCCGGCAAACTTCTGTTAAGAATCCTGTTTCTCTCTTTTTTAAGGTATTTGATATTTATTTTGCAATACATCCTTGTATTGAAGGTGATGAAAGTAAGCATACCTTTTGCCGATAGTTTCCTGCTCATCGCAGTCTTCTATCTTGTAATGGCCATCGCGCCCACAGCAGGTTTTATTGAATTACCTGTGAGAGCAGTGGCAAGTGTGCAGTTGTTCAGTATTTACAGTGATAATACAGTTGGCATCCAGGCTGCCGCATTTGCGATCTGGATGATCAATCTGGTGTTGCCGGCGATACTTGGAAGCATCATGATATTCGGGGTTAAAATTTTAAACGAACGATGAAAAGATATTTACAATTCCTTTTGCTGCCGGTATTCATGTTCGTTCTTGTAAGTTCGGCGCAACCAAACGGTGATTTCTGTGGTATCAGGAATAAAGCTTTTAAAGATGGCGAAACAGTTAAGATGACTGTTTACTATAATGCACTCGGTGCTTATGTTGGTGCAGGAGAAGCAACATTTACAACAAAGCTTGCGCGATATAACGGGAAACCGGTTTATCACTTTGTTGGTGAAGGAAAGAGTTACAGTTTCTTTGATAATTTCTTTCGTGTACGCGATCGTTATGAGAGTTTTGTTGATACTGCCACACTGCTGCCGTATAAATTCATCCGTAATGTTGATGAAGGCGGGCACAAGATCTATAACAATGTAACTTTCAATCAGTCAACAAACAAGGCTGTAAGTACAAACGGTGTATTTACTATTACAGACTGTATGCAGGATGTTGTAAGCTCGATGTACTATGCAAGGAACATTGATTTTAACAGGTATAAGCCCGGAGATAAGATCCCGTTCGATATGTTCCTGGATGATGAAGTTTATCATCTCTACATCCGTTATATGGGAAAAGAAAAGATCAGGACCCGTTACGGCAAATTTCATGCGATCAAGTTCAAGCCTCTTCTTGTAAAAGGAACCATGTTTGAAGGAGGGGAGAAGATGACGGCATGGGTAAGTGATGATCCAAACCGTTTGTTGTTGCGCGTGGAAAGCCCGATTTCAGTGGGCTCTGTAAAGGTTGATATGATGGGCTATTCAAACCTGCGGTATCCACTTACCTCCTTGATAGGCGTTCGTTAAAGATCCTGCAGCCTGAAAGCATTTCCTTTTTTTATTCCTTTTTCTGTTGCAATAAGGTCGCAACATTCAATCTCCGGATCATGTTCGAAGAAGAGCACATAATTGTTCTGTTGCGCTTCGGTTAAAAAAGATCTTTTTTCAGTAAGTGTAGTAAGAGGGAACATATCATAAGCCATTACATACGGCAAAGGAATATGCGCCGCTGACGGCAACAGGTCTGCCATGAAAAGGATTGTTCTTCCTTTATAAATTACCTGCGGCAACATCATAGCATCAGTATGGCCGAATGCCTGGCGTATCTGCACACCTTCAGGAAAATCATTTCCGTTGTGCTCAATGAATTTTAGTTGTCCGCTTTCTTTGATCGGCAGGATATTTTCTTTTAGAAATGATGCCTTCTCCCTGTCATTAGGCTCTGTTGCCCACTTCCAATGCCTTTCATTGCTCCAGTAGGTTGCATTTTTAAATGCAGGAACAAGCTTGTCGCGATTCCTTTCTATACTCCCGCCGCAATGGTCGAAGTGAAGATGTGTAAGTATCACATCAGTAATATCATCGCGGTGAAAACCTTGGTTCTTTAACGAGCTGTCGAGTGAATCATTTCCATGGAGGTAATAGTGGCTGAAGAATTTATCATCCTGTTTATTTCCAATTCCGTTATCAACAAGTATAAGCCTGTTGCCATCCTGTATGAGCAGGCACCTCATCGCCCATGTACACATGTTGTTCTCATCAGAAGGATTCAGTTTATTCCAGATGGATTTCGGAACCACACCGAACATTGCGCCACCGTCAAGCTTGAAAAATCCGGTATTGATCGTATATATGTTCATATGGAAGATTTGCCTGCCCTGTTCTTTTTCAGTGCAATGAAAAGCAATATTAAGCCAAGTGCGAAGAATACAATCAGTGCAAGAACTGAGTTCCGCATGCTGCCTGTATATTCTTCTATATAGCCGAACAGTGATAAGCCGATAACTATTGAAATTTTTTCGGTTATATCATAGAAGCTGAAAAAAGATGCAGTGTCTTTCGTAACAGGCATCAGCTTACTGTACGTAGACCTGCTTAAAGATTGTATGCCGCCCATAACAAGCCCGACTGCTATTGCAAGCAGATAGAAATGCATGGCTGTTACCATCAGGTAACCTGCAATGCAGATGATGATCCAGAAGAATACAACTCCGATAAGTACAGGAAGGTTGCCGAATTTTCCGGATAGCCTGCTCATTACGAATGCACCTAAGATGGCAACAAGCTGGATAAGCACAACCGTGATGATCAGGTTTGTTGAAGGAAGGTTCAGCACCTTGCTGCCGAAGTTTGTCGCTGCAAGCATTACTGTCTGAACGCCCATATTATAGAAAAAGCACGCAAATAAAAAATCTTTTCAGCACCGGCAGATGCAATAATTGCTTCCATACTTTTTTAAGCTCAATAAATCCACCGGTAAAAATATTATGTGCTTCTGTGTCTCTTACGGCAGGAGTTCCTTTTGGAAGCCTTGCGAAAGGGATCTGCGCAAAGCCCAGCCACCAGATACCTACCAGCAGAAAGGTAAGCCTCACTGCATCTCCTGAACTTTTGAGAAAAGGGATATTCTCCCAGAAAACAACCAGCAGAAATCCCACAATTTGCATGAGAACACTTCCAATATAACCAAAAGAAAAACCCCTCGCGCTGATCCTGTCACGGTCCGCTTCAGCGGCTATCTCCGGTAGATAGGAATTGTAAAATACAAGGCTGCCGTAGAAGCCATATGCCGCCAGCATCATGCATATAATACCTACAGTGAAATATTCTGTTGTAAAGAAATACAGGCAACTGCAGGATATCGCTCCAAGCGTACAGAAAACCTGCATGAATCTTTTCTTGTTTCCTTTATAATCTGCAATAGAAGAAAGGATCGGTAATGTAAAAGCAACAAGAAGATAGGCAGTGGCAAGGGCATAATTATATAGTGCCGTGTTCACAAAAGTGCGGCCCAGGAAAGTTACGTTTCCATTGTACGGAGCAGCCTTTGTGATCTCAGTATAATAAATGGGAAAGAAGGTTGTTGTGATTACCAGGTTATAAACTGAGTTCGCCCAGTCATACATCGCCCAGCCGTTTATTACTTTCTTAGAAGCCGTTTGCATGCAGTTTATTTTTTAGCATTGGCACTTCTTATCTCAGCTTTTGATATTATCAGTAGCAATGAGTGCCAATAAAATTACTCCTACCAGGATCCTGTAAATGCCCCAGATCCTGAAGCCATATCTCTTGAGAAAGGTAATAAAGAATTTTATGGCAAGCATGGCAACAACAAAGGCTATGATATTTCCTATTGCCAGAAGCTTTATTTCTTCACTATTAAAACCGCCATGTGTCTGATAGTGTTTGAGCATTTTATAGCTGCTGGCTGCAAGCATGGTTGGAACTGCAAGGAAGAATGAGAATTCTGCAGCGAGGCTTCGGCTAAGCCTTTGCTGCATTCCCCCAATGATAGAAGCTGCACTTCTGCTGACTCCGGGTATCATAGCAAGGCATTGCCAGAAGCCGATGATCACGGCCTGCTTGTAGCCGATCTGTTCCTGTTCATGTATCAAAGGATGCTTAAATAAATTATCTATAAATAAAAGCACGATACCGCCTGCAAGAAGCGATATGGCAACGGTTGTTGTGCTTTCCAGCATGCTGTCGATCTTATCTGAGAACAAAAATCCGAACAAAAGTGCCGGCAACACGCCTGCAAGAAGCTTAAGATAAAACTGCCATTTTGTAAAGTCAAAAAATCTCTTGTAATAAAGTGCAACTACAGAAAGAATAGCTCCGAACTGGATCGCAACTGTGAAAACTTTCATGAAATCATCATCAGGGGCTTTAAGCAATTTGCCTGCGATGATCATATGGCCGGTAGATGATATGGGAATGAATTCTGTTATCCCTTCAACAATAGCAATGATAATGGCCTGGCTGATGTTCATGGTAATAAAAAAAACGCTGCGGTAACAGCGTTTACATTTTAAATGAAGTGATTATTTTTTTGACTTTTTCATTATCGCATAGATCTCGATAATGAAGCCAATGATGATCAGGAGCGGTGCTACAGTTATGCGTACAGGGCTATAGATCTCATTTTCATTGAAAACATTCGGATCACTGCTTTTGCCACCTGCCATGAGGAAAAATCCAATTGCCAGAACAACAAGGCCGATCGCCATCCACATGTAATTGTCCCTTCCAAAGATGGATGGTCGTGCAGTTAAATTGACTTTCTTATCTTTTATCATTTCGATCCGTTTGTGCTGCAATATAAATAACAGTTATTAATAAAGGTCGTCAAGCTTCATACGTAGGTATTTAATCACCGACAGGTATGTGCTCGCAAGCGAGATAGTAATTCCAAGAACCACGATGATCAGGAACAATATTGCAAGCCCCTGGTTATCGTGTAGGAGTTTGAAGTCAGGAACCATTGTTTCAAGAAGCATAATGCTTCCCCACACAGCAAATATTGCAATACCTGAAGCTATAAGTCCATTGAGCACGGCACGCTGATTTATTGGCCGCGCAATAAATCCACGGGTTGCGCCAACCATCTGCATCGTTTTAATAAGGAACCTGTTGCTGTACATCGCAAGCCTGATGGTATTATCAATTGAGAAAACCACGAGGATCGTAAGTATGCCGGCAGCAACCAGGAAGATCACTGCCCCGATCTTAACATACTTGCTCACCTTGGTAACAGTTTCAGTAGGAAATTGAAAATCATTGATTACACCGGGAAAGGCTCCATGCAGATTGCTGGAGAGATTTACAAGGCTGTCTTCCTGTACATATTCGGATTTGATATAGAAGTCGAGGCTTTCAGGAAGTGGATTTGCTTCAATGATCTTCTTCCATGAAGAATCATTTTCTGCATTATACTTTTCAAGAGCCATTTCTTTAGTTACATACTCCACCCTGTTTACATAAGGAATGTCGTTTACGTATTTACGCAGGCTGTCGATCTGCTTTTTTGAAGCCGTTGGAGAAAGGTAAGCATGAACCTGGATGTTCTCTTTCAGGTAGTCTCCTGTTTTCCTTAGATTCAGAAAGAACCAGCCGACAATGCCGAACAGGAACAGGACAAGAGATACACCGATGATCGCATACGCGTATGTTGGTTTTCCTCTTTTGCCGGATGCCTTGCCAAATTGCGCCATAGGATTGATTGATGGGTTGTTTTTTCTGAGTGCACAAAAGTAATGTTTTTACCTTCTTTAGTTTTACTTTTGTTCACTTCAAAAAGAAGGTGCTCAAATATATTTTTAATGCAGCCAGCAGAATGAAAGCTATAATTCTAAATAACTTTTTCTTCACAAATATTTATTAGCTGCCTGCCCCAGGATCATGGAATATCAATTCAGAAAAATAGAAGAATTCTGGCAACAGAAATGGAAGGATGATAATGCATACGCAGTAAAGAACGATCCTGCTAAAAAGCCATACTACGTGCTTGATATGTTTCCGTATCCAAGCGGCGCAGGATTACATGTAGGCCATCCGCTGGGATATATAGCAAGTGATATTTACAGCCGTTATAAAAGGCTGAATGGCTTTAATGTTCTTCATCCGATGGGCTTCGACAGTTTTGGTTTGCCCGCGGAACAATATGCGCTTGATACAGGGCAACATCCTGCTAAAACAACAGAAATAAATATCCGCACCTTCAGGCAGCAGCTTGATAAGATCGGCTTTTGTTACGACTGGCAGAGAGAAGTACGCACCAGTGATCCTGATTACTATAAATGGACGCAGTGGATCTTTCTTATATTATTCAATAGCTGGTATGATCCGGAAGCTGATAAAGCTAAACCTATAGAAACACTCATTGAAAAATTTGAAAAGGATGGGTCAGTTTCATCGGATCATAATTCTTTTACTGCGGATGAATGGAGAAGTTTTCCGGAAAAAATGAAGCAGGACATCCTGATGCAATACCGCCTTGCATTCTCATCTTACGGAGAAGTGAACTGGTGTGAAGCGCTCGGAACTGTGCTCGCAAATGACGAAGTGGTGAACGGGCTGAGTGAACGCGGAGGATTTCCTGTTGTGAAAAAGAAAATGCGTCAATGGTACATGCGCATAACTGCTTATGCAGACAGGTTACTCGATGGATTGAACAAAGTTGAGTTCACGGAATCGATGAAGGAAATGCAGCGTAACTGGATCGGCAAAAGTGAAGGAGCAGAACTTCAATTCGAAGTGGAGAACAGCGATGCGAAAATTGAAGTTTATACTACCCGTCCCGATACAATATTCGGTGTAGACTTTTTAGTGCTTGCACCGGAACATGAACTCGTTCAGCAGATAACAACAGGCGGACAGGAAACAGAAATCAAAGAATACGTTTCTTACGTTAAAAGCCGCAGCGACCGTGAAAGGATGGCTGAAGTGAAACAGGTGACAGGATGCTTTACGGGTGCTTATGCTTTGAATCCTTTCAACAAAAAAAGGATTCCGGTCTGGATCGCTGAATATGTACTTGCAGGATACGGAACAGGAGCTATTATGGCAGTGCCTTGCGGAGATCAGCGCGATTTTCTTTTTGCGAGGCATTTCAACATTCCCATAACCAACATTATCGGTGAACATTTTAATGGTGCGGAAGCAAATCCAACAAAAGAAGCTGTACTGGTAAATTCCGGTTTTCTGGACGGTCTGCTGATGAAGGATGCAATAAATGTTGCACTCGATAAAATAACGGAGCTGAATATCGGAAGAAGGAAAACAAATTTTAAGATACGGGATGCAGGTTTCAGCCGCCAGCGTTACTGGGGTGAACCATTTCCGGTTATCTGGAAAAATGAGATCGCTGTTCCGTTGAATGAAGTTGAACTGCCATTGCAACTTCCGCATATTGAAAAATACGGCCCGGGCCCGGAAGGTGAAGGTCCGCTTGCAAATATCACTGACTGGGTGAATGTTGAGGGAGGCAGACGGGAAACTTCAACCATGCCGGGATATGCCGGCAGCAGCTGGTATTTCCTCAGGTATATGGATCCACATAACAAAGAAAATTTCTGCAGCCGCGAAGCAAGTGATTACTGGGGACAGGTTGATGTTTACATCGGAGGAACAGAACATGCTGTCGGGCATCTGTTGTATAGCCGCATGTGGACAAAAGTTCTATATGACCTCGCGCTGATTAGTTTCGACGAACCATTCAGGAAACTTGTTAACCAGGGAATGATACAGGGAAGCAGCCGGTTTGTTTACCGCGTAGATGTTTCAGGAAATAAGCAATCGCCTGTGTTTGTATCTGCAGGTATCATTGAAAATTTCAAAAAGAAAATTATCAGTGAAGAAGAACTTGGGAAAATGATCTCTGGCAGCAGTGGCAAAAGTGAAGTAACAGTTTCGCCATTGCATGTTGATGTAAATATCGTTGACGGAACGGAACTGGATACCATAGCTTTCAAAAAATGGAAGCCGGAATATGCGAATGCAGAATTTATACTGGAAGATGGTAAATATATCTGCGGTTCTGAGGTGGAAAAAATGTCCAAGTCGAAGTACAATACCGTAAACCCTGATGTACTTGTAGAGAAATATGGTGCAGATACTTTCAGGATGTATGAAATGTTTCTCGGCCCTGTTGAACAAAGCAAACCGTGGGATACAAAAGGTATTGAAGGTGTTCACCGGTTTTTAAGAAAACTGTGGAGGCTTTTCAATGATGATCTTAAAGGAAAGATGTGGAATGAGGATGCTCCGGATGATCGTGAGCTGAAGGTTTTGCATAAAGCAATAAAGAAGATCAGGCATGACACTGAAAGTTTTTCTTACAACACCGCTGTAAGTGCATTCATGGTTTGCGTGAATGAACTTGCTGACCTGAAGTGCAGTAAACGTGCAGTTCTTGAGCCATTGCTGATAACTCTTTCTCCTTACGCCCCGCATATAGCAGAAGAACTCTGGAACCAGCTCGGAAATACCACAAGTATTCTCGACGCGGCGTATCCTTCCTATGAAGAGAAATACCTGACAGAAACTGAAAAGGAATATCCCGTTTCTATCAACGGAAAGTTGAGAACCACTATCAACCTTCCTGCAGACATGGAACAGGGCGATGCAATGCCTCTTGTATTACAAAACGAAGTTGTGCAGAAATGGCTTGAAGGTAAAGAGCCAAAGAAGGTCATCTTTGTTAAAGGTAAAATGATAAACGTAGTCATCTGAATTCATATGTGATATGGATGCTTCATCTTTCCCGCAGCTCTTGATCAATAACAGGAAGTTGATAAAACCTGTGGTTAAGGTTAAAGGAAAGATGTCTGCAATCGATCTTTCCCCGAACAATAAAGCTTTTACTGCGGATGTTTACAATAACATCAACAGGTTCTCCTCATTCATAAATGATTTTAAAAAAACTGCAGGTGCGGAGCTCTTGTTTGGTGGTTATGGTGAAAGAAGAGAAATGTACCGTCGCAGTGAACTTTTTAAAGAAAGTGGTGCCTCAAGGAATTTACATTTAGGCATTGATATATGGGGCGATACAGGAACATTAATTTTTGCTCCGCTTGATGGTACAGTGCACAGCTTTGCCTACAACGGCGCCGACGGTGATTACGGCGCTGCAATCATTCTTGAACATCAACTTGAAGGTTTCAGTTTTTTTCTTTTGTTTGGCCATCTTGCCTTAAAAGATCTGAATGATCTCTACTCCGGAAAACCTGTACGGCAGGGTGATGCTTTCGCGCAGTTTGGCAAACCTTCTGAAAACGGTAACTGGCCACCACACCTTCATCTTCAGTTAATATTGGATATAGGAGATCATTCCGGCGACTATCCCGGCGTCTGTGCAATCAGTGAATCAATGAAATTTTTGAAGAATTCTCCTGATCCTGCAGTATTTACTCCGATTTAACAACAATACCCACCTCTTTTTGTTGTTATATAACGTGGCTGTAGATTAAATACTAATTTTGTTGCCATCCTCAAATTGTACAATGGAAATCAAAGCAGGTCCCTTACTTCAGTCGGTCAACAACCCGGATGACCTCAAACGTCTTGACCAGGATCAACTAACAAAAGTTTCTGAAGAGCTTCGTCAATACATTGTAGATGTAGTAAGTGTGTACGGCGGGCATTTCGGTGCGAGCCTCGGCGTGGTTGAATTGAGTGTAGCACTACACTATGTTTTCAATACACCTTATGATCAATTGGTTTGGGATGTTGGCCACCAGGCTTATGGCCACAAGATCCTTACAGGAAGGAGAGAAAACTTTACAACTAACAGAAAGTATCACGGCCTGAGCGGTTTTCCGAAGAGATCCGAAAGTGAATTTGATGCCTTTGGTGTCGGTCATTCATCAACTTCTATTTCTGCTGCATTGGGGATGGCAATGGCTTCGGCCTACAAAGGTGAAAAAGACAGGCAGCATATCGCGATCATTGGTGATGGCGCAATGACTGCGGGTCTTGCTTTTGAAGCAATGAACCATGCAGGAATTGCAAAAAGTAATCTGCTTATCATCCTTAATGATAATTGTATGAGCATCGACCCTAATGTTGGTGCATTGAAAGAATATCTCACTGATATCACCACATCCCATACTTATAATGATTTCCGTGACACGGTGTGGAAGGCGCTTGGTAAGCTTCCTGTCGGAAAGAAATTTTCCAGGGAAATGGCAAGTAAGCTTGAAGCAGGATTAAAAGGAATGGTGAGTAAGAGCGCGAACCTTTTTGAAGCATTGCAGTTACGGTATTTCGGGCCGATCGATGGTCACAATGTTTCAAAGCTTGTTGATACATTGAAAGATCTGAAAGATATCGCAGGGCCAAAGATCCTTCACATAAAAACAGTGAAAGGAAAAGGCTATGAGCTTGCAGAAAAAGATCAGACCAAATGGCATGCGCCGGGTTTGTTCGACAAGCTTACCGGTGAGATCTATAAAAAAACATACGAGCTTCCGCAGCCTCCTAAATACCAGGATGTTTTCGGACATACGATCATTGAGCTTGCAGAAAAAAATGAGAAGATCATCGGCATCACACCTGCAATGCCAAGTGGTTGCTCCCTGAAATATATGATGGAACAAATGCCTGACCGTGCCTTTGATGTTGGCATTTGCGAACAACATGCTGTAACACTCAGCGCAGGAATGGCAACGCAGGGAATGAAAGTGTTCTGCAACATTTATTCATCATTTATGCAACGCGCTTATGATATGGTGATCCATGATGTGGCTATACAGAAACTTCCTGTAGTATTCTGCCTCGACAGGGCAGGGCTTGTTGGTGAAGAC
>Ga0181466_1000182_pt1 | contig 22216 bp, 12 predicted proteins | sample InSIn4gowninarea_FD_119078 | JGI IMG/M metagenome (GOLD analysis project Ga0181466, IMG submission 119078) | Clean room microbial communities from NASA Spacecraft Assembly Facility at Jet Propulsion Laboratory, Pasadena, California, USA -... ... | reverse complement strand
TCGCTTACTTACCTGGATTTTCGGGGAGACCGGCCCATAAACCTAAGCCAACAGATAAACCAGGGATTTGAATTTGATATTGAATCTAGCTTAAGTGCGAAATTTTACCTGACGGGTAATATTAGCTTAGTAAGTGGCCGGATAACCGCGCAGCCTTCTGACATTAACAACCAGCAAACCGCAGGCAATCAAGTACAGCTTTACAATACCGGGGTTTTCATTAATAATAAGTCAGTAGAAATATTAGGTTTAGCCAGAAGACCCAATACGGCCAATATCAGCCTTACTTATTTGCCCGTCCAGAAACTTTCTCTGCGGTTAGATACGCGTTATGCGGGTGCCCGCAACGACAGTTTTTATGATGCTAGTTTGGGGCCTTACGGAGCAACCGGAACCAAAGGGATTGCAGACTATACTTTACTCGACCTTTCGGCCCGATTAAATATCACTTCTAACATACTGGCCGGGCTGCGACTGGAAAATGTATTTAACACAAAATATTCTGAAATTAGTGGCTATACCACCCGCGGCCGCGGCGCCTATTTTAATCTTCGCTTCACCCTTTAGTCTTTGATTTTATTTAAAATAAATAACCTAAGATCGGGCAGCAGTAAGGGCATTCTGCTCGGTTTTTTGCCGTTTGCTTTGGGCAATAATTGTTCAAAACAGCAGCTTGTCGATTGTTTTTTGCAGATTGTTCACCATTAATATTAGGCTCCATGAGTTTTACCTATTTGACCTGTTGCCCCGTCGGACACTTCTACCATAAATAAAGCCTTAGCCTAAAAAAGAAACCCGCAGGTTTACAACCTGCGGGTTTAAATAAATTTTAGTAATATCCTACCTATATTATCGTCAATACAAATAGCCTTATTGGTTATTTCCCATCATTACTGATCCGCTTGGCCGTCGTTATCGGCATCCCGGGTGCCATTGTCCGGGTCTACTTTTTGGTACGTTTTATTGGCATCCGGATCATCGCTATTAGCGATAGAATCCGCCGCCGCGGAGTTTTCCGGCTGCTGGTTAACGCGTTTTTCCGGGTTTTTATCTTTCGCGCTGCCGTCTTCTACGTTAGTATCGCCTTCTTTAGTACCGGTACTGCAGGCCGATAAACTCAAGGCGGTTCCCAGTACCAAAATTAAACTTAGGCGGTTAATGGTTTGCAATATCTTTTTCATAGTCTATTTATATAGTTAAGCTAAATGTTTGAACCGGTAAAAAGCAGGAATAAATTAGCATCGGGCTCATTCGGATATGTACGGCAGCCCGGTCGAATGGTTAAATAGTTAGGTACCCTACCGGAATTATACAAGCATCTTAAGGCAAACCAATGCTAATGTGCTATTTTTGTTCTTGGTTCTTTTACTTAACCCGTAACATCCGCTCGAATGAGAAAGCAAAACGTACCGAAGGGGGCGACAAAATCACCCACTCGCAAGAGTCGGTCGCGCTTTAATAAATCAGAATTACGTCGCCAGGCCCTGCTGATTTTTCTTATCAGCTTTTTTATCGCTACGGCTTTAATACTGTACGTTTTTGGTTTTCCCACCGGTTTTTTCCGGCGCCTGTTCAGCGCTACCTTCGTTTTTTTTCTGCTGATCAGCCTTACGGTAATGGGTATTATTCCCCTCGTGAATTATGTGTTTAACCGCTGGCTACGGTAATGAGGGGCCGTTATTAATCCATTAATTTCAGAATTTTTTGTGCTTTGCTACTTGTTACAGTAATACACGCGTACTTACAGTAATACACGTGTACATTTAGTTTACAAATATTAACTCCCGTGGAAACAACTACTCTACATATTAAAAACATGGTGTGTCCGCGCTGTATCAGCACGGTTACCCGGGTATTACAAGCTCAAGGTTTACAGGTAAACGACGTGCAATTAGGTTATGCGGAGGTTACCGGAACGCCCGATTTGTCGCGAATAGAGGCAGCTCTGCAACCTGAAGGCTTTGCTTTACTATTAGACCGGGATCGGCAATTAGTAGAAAAGATTAAAAATACCTTAATTGATTATTTACAACACTTTGAGACGGCCTACCAGCCGGTTACTACGTCGGTGTACTTAGCCGAGAAGCTAGATGCGGATTATTCTTATTTGAGCAAAGCATTCTCGCGCCTGGAGCCGGTTACCATCGAAAAGTACTTTATCTTGTTAAAGATTGAGCGGGTAAAAGAATTGCTCACGTACGGTCAGTTGACCCTTAGTGAGATTGCTCACCAGTTGCAATACAGCAGCGTGCAGCATTTATCTAATCAGTTCAAGAAAATAACCGGTCAATCGGTAAGCGAGTATAAAAACAGCATTCAGCCAACGCGTACTCCTCTCGACGCCATTGGTTAAAGATTGGATTTTATACATTGTTTTTTAAATTACCTTAAACTATTAGTCTTCATTAACCTTTTTTATTTTTTTATTTAATGCCTGTTGTGGAAGTGAAGAAAACTAGCCGGTTTGTTCTTTTGAATAAATTTTATTTCTGGTTTAACTCTTCTTGGCATTACTTACCGTTCATATAGTTACGAGCAGCTTTATTTAAAATATGCATTCCCATTCGCACGACCATCATCACTCTGCGTCGCATAGTCATAGCCACAGTGTGCCCCGCAACCTAACGCGCGCTTTTTTAATAGGTATTGGCTTAAACGTAGTTTTTGTAATTTTAGAAGCGGCTACTGGTTTCTGGCTTCATTCGCTGGCTTTACTCACCGACGCCGGCCACAACCTAAGCGATGTTGCCAGCTTGGTTCTAGCCTTGCTTGCCACTCGCCTGGCTACTAAAAAGGCTACCGACGACTATACCTATGGTTTTAAGAAATCTACGACCTTAGTTTCGTTGTTTAATGCGGTGCTGCTTTTAGTAGCGGTAGGGGCCATTGGTTGGGAAGCTTTCCAACGTTTTGGGCAACCGCAAGCCGTGGGCGGGCAGTACATTGCTCTGGTATCGGGAGTAGGTATTTTAATTAATGCCGGTACGGCACTGCTTTTTCTGCGCGATAAAGACAAAGATTTAAACGTAAAGGGCGCTTACCTGCACATGGCTGCCGATGCGCTGGTTTCGTTGGGAGTAGTAATAGCCGGTATTATTATTTATTACACGAACTGGTTCTGGATAGATTCTCTTATCAGCTTAATTATTATTGCGGTAATTTTGTGGAGCACCTGGAGTTTACTAACCGAATCCTTAAAACTTTCTTTGGATGGCGTGCCGACGGGGGTAGATTTACCGGCTATCCGGCAATTATTAGCGGGCTTTCCGGGTGTACAAAACGTACATGATTTGCATATCTGGGCCATGAGTACCACCGAAAATGCGCTTACGGCTCATTTAATAGTACAGGAAAATATTCCTGAAACACTGCTTGCCCTAATTCGGGAAGAACTGGCGCATCACCACCAGATTAACCACGCCACTATCCAGATGGAGAAAGTAAATCAGCCACTTTGCGAGCAAACCTGCCAACAAGCTTGTTAAGGATAAGGCTTAGCTAGTAAATCCTGCCAAAAACTTTTAATTCTTTCCTACCGCCAGTTTAAGTAAAGCGATAACTGGTGGTGAAACATAAAGTCAAATTTATAACTTGACACAAGCGGAAAGCTTAGCCTTATTAATCATAATACGGCCATACCCTTTAAATTCCTAATTTTTGCTTTATCTAAACTTCTGGCCACAGGCTGTTGTTAGCTCTTAAATTAATTGCCAATAATTTGAACCTACCTAAAATCCTGCTGATTACGCCGCCGCTTACGCAGCTCAACACGCCTTACCCGGCTACCGCGTATTTAAAAGGATTTTTGCAGCAGTATAATTATGACGTAAAGCAAGCCGACTTGGGTATTGAATTGGTTTTAAAGCTTTTCTCCCGACCGGGCCTCACGCGCGTATTTAACGCCATTGAGCAGCAACAAATATCCCTTTCCGATAATTGCAAGCGCATGGTGCGGCTAAAGCGCTTTTACCTGGCTACCATTGAGCCTACCATCCGCTTTTTACAGAATACCGATACCACGTTGGCGCAGCAAATCTGCTATAATGGTTTCTTGCCCGAAGCCTCGCGTTTCGACCAGGTGGGAGACTTAGAACTGGCTTTTGGTGCGATGGGTATTAACGACAAAGCGCGCCACCTGGCTACGCTCTATCTCGAAGACCTCAGCGATTTAATTAAAGAAACTATTTGTCCGCATTTTGGCTTTAGCCGCTACGCCGAAAAACTGGCCTTATCGGCTACTTCTTTCGAACCGCTGCAAAACGCTTTAGCCGAAAAACCTAACCTGGTGGATGAATTGTTGCTGGAGCTATTAGCCGAACACCTAGCGCAAGTAAAACCCGATGTAGTTGGTTTTACGGTGCCCTTCCCGGGTAATTTATACGGTGCCTTGCGTTGCGCAAAATTTATTAAAGAACAACATCCGGAAGTAAAAACCTTAATGGGTGGCGGTTACCCGAATACCGAACTACGTAGTTTAAACGAACCCTGCCTTTTTGACTTTATTGATTTTGTAACCCTCGACGATGGCGAAGGTCCTTGGCTGAAACTGCTGGAATACTGCCAGGGTAACCGACCGGTAGATTTACTGCAACGCACGTTTCTGCGGGAAAGCGGCCAGGTAAAATATTACAACGGTTGTTCCGATGCGAACATTCCCCATACGGCTGTGGGTACCCCGGATTACGCCGATTTACCGTTAGCTAAATATTTATCGGTTATTGAGGTAATGAACCCGATGCACCGGCTATGGAGCGACGGGCGCTGGAATAAATTAACGGTGGCCCACGGCTGTTACTGGAAACGCTGTTCGTTCTGCGACGTTACCCTCGATTATATTGCCCGCTACGAAACCGCTCCGGCTACCTTGCTCGTGGATCGAATTGAAGCCATTATCGCCCAAACCGGTCAGACGGGTTTTCATTTTGTAGATGAAGCTGCTCCTCCCCTGGCCCTCCGGGATTTAGCCGTTGAGTTAATTCGGCGCGGCGTAAAAATTACCTGGTGGGGCAATATTCGGTTCGAGAAAACTTTTACTCCGGATATTTGCCGGCTGCTGGCAGCCTCGGGGTGTATTGCGATTTCGGGTGGTTTAGAAGTAGCTTCGGATCGTTTACTGGCGAAGATGGAAAAAGGTGTTACCATTGCCCAGGTAGCCCGCGTAACCGATGGCTTTACCCAGGCCGGTATTATGGTCCATGCCTACCTCATGTACGGTTTTCCAACGCAAACAGCCCAGGAAACCATTGATTCGCTGGAAATAGTGCGGCAGTTATTTTGGCATAATGTTATTCAATCAGGCTTCTGGCACCGCTTTTCCATGACGGCGCACAGCCCGGTCGGTAAAAATCCCGAAAAGTACGGGGTGCGCCAAATTGGTCCGCCCGCGGGTAACTTTGCGCACAACGACCTTTGGCACGACGACCCCCAAGGCTGCGACCACGAATTATTTGGCGCGGGTTTAGCCAAGGCTATTTATAATTACATGCACGGCATTGGTCTAAAAGAGCCCCTATCTTTTTGGTTCGATTTTAAAGTACCCCGTACTACGATTTTACCGCACCTTATTGAACAAGCCATTGCCACTTCTGGTAAACCGGACAGCGAAAAACAGAATCTACGCGTATTTTGGTTGGGAAATATTCCGGAATTAGAAATAATTAAAGTCACGAAAAAAGGTAAAAAAACCGAACAGGCGGTACTTACTTTCTACGAAAAGGCCGAAGATTTTCAGATTAAAACCACGCCAGTTATCGGGCAATGGTTGGTAGAAATACTCACTCAGGTAAATAGTGAACAGTCAAACGCGGTTCGTTTGAAAGATTTGTCAATACAATTCCCAGCATTGACCAACCTTACTTTTATTCAATTTCTGATTTCCCCTACCTGGCTGATTTTACGAGATAAAGGGCTGTTGCTGGTTTAAGCCCGGTTGAAAATATTGTAACCTGTTGTTCTGCTATTATCAGCTTTGTTTTTCTGTAATACTTGGCTTCCTTTCACTCAAAAGATTTTTTAGCTACGAAGCAAGAAAGCTGCTTATTAAAAGACGGTAAAGTTTAAATCTATCTAATGTCTGGCATTTACAATCCTCATCTTGGATGTTTTCCGGTAAAAAATCTGAAAGAGCAATAAACACCAAAATACTACATCTCTCCAAAAATAATTTTAATTGACACTATACTTCCCCGTTACAAGTAGAGCCGTTAAGTTCTATTTTTAACGGGTGCACGTTTTTAAACTTAGGCCTCCACCCAATGCCAAGTTGGTGATTATAATGGCCTAAAATATAGTTTTCCTGTGCGAGACGTGCTCGCGAAACCAGAAATTCTTTAGCGCTTAACCATCCTACCTTCCAAGGAAAAATTTTCAGAAGTTTTGTGAAAGTCCTGAAAAGGCAAATAAAATTCTAAAAGTAAGGCCTGCTTCTGTATTCGTTAGAAATTATGGCCGTAGAAGTATCATTAACTTAAAACCTATTATTTCGCTTAAGCAGGTTACTTTTTTATTATTATATATAAGATTTACCACTCAACTAATTTAATTAGTAAAACAGCTAAATAGACCTGTTATTATTGAAATTTATAACTCAAATAACTGTCTGATAATGTTCTTGCCAGAGTAATACTTTTACGGCACGTTGTTAAACACCCCTATATCTTTTAAAAATTTGAATATTTCTTTTACAAGTTCAAATAATGCGCTTAAGAACGCAATGGCTTTCATACCAGTTATTATTTTTTCTCTCCAATTTACGGGAGGCTTTTCCTGAGTTTTTTTAGTTTTCATTGCACAACAACCTCGTTAGCTACTTGTATACGGCTATTAATTACTAAAATATTTGGTAAAAATCATCTTTTTTTCCACATTTCAAAGTTTTGCACTAAAATAATTAGCATTTATATGTTTTATACTCTGATACCAGGTTTTTAGCTAATATTTTTAGAGATTTTAAAACGGGAGAGATTTCTATGCAGGATGTAGAGTACGTATATTTAGCAAGTAGTTAGGAGGACAGGCTTCTTTAACAGGTTAGCAGTTACAAATAGATTGGCAGTAGGGACATAATAAAAACAAAGCCGGCCAGAACAAATCCTGGCCGGCTTTTGTGGATTGATTACGAGTGTTTACCGGGTCAGCAACACTTTGTATTGCTGGCGCTTGGTGGGCGTTTGCAGTTGCAGCAAGTACATTCCCGTTACTTTATGGCTGGCTTTCCATTCTACCTGGTAAGCCTGGTTCGCTTGAGCCTGGCCTTGAAACAAAGTAGCCACTACCCGACCCTGACTGTCGTAGGCTTTCACGGTGGCAGCCTGGGTTTCGGCTAAGGTAAACTGGATAGTGGCCTGGTCGGTGAAGGGGTTGGGGAAAGCGCTAAAGCTTACTTGTTCCCCTTTCACGCCTGGTTTTTCTAAAGGAATAGCCTTGCGGGCCGCAACCGGGGCCGCCATTTCGGGGCTTATTTTGAGCAGCCAATAGTCGGTGCCGCCCTGGCTGGGCTGGCTTCTATCGCCACTCACGCCCGAGCTGGAACGGCCGGCTAAGAGCAAACCGCCATCACTGGTTTGAAAAACGCTGCGCAGCTCTTCTTCGCCGCTGCCGCCGTAGCGCTGGTCTACTACTTTATCGCCCTTTTCATTTACTTGTACTATCCAGTAGTCACTACTGCCCTGGCTGGCCTGGCTTTTATCGCCGCCCGCACCCGAGTTAGAGTGACCCGCCAGTACGTAGTGGCCTTCGTTGGTGAAAGTGCTGGCGCGGAGTTCATCCTCCTCGCTGCCGCCAAAGGTTCTATCCCATTGTTTGATACCGTGCTCATCTAGTTTAATCATCCAATAATCTTTTCCGCCCTGGCTGGCCTGGCTCTTGTCGCCGTTGGCGCCGGAACTGCTGGTACCCGCTAAAAACAAGTTATCTCCTTTGGTGCGGCCCACCGAATACAATTCGTCCTGACCGCTGCCGCCGTAGCTTTTATCCCAGAGTAGATTACCATCTTTATCCGTTTGGACGACCCAAAAATCACTGCCCCCGCGGCTCGCCTGGGTTTTATCGCCGTTCTGGCCCGACTCTGAACTACCCGCCAGAAAAAAGCCACCGCCTAAAGTTTGGATAAAACTACCCAGCAAATCTTCCCGGGTACCGCCGTAGCGTTTATCCCAGAGCTTGGTACCATCGGCCTTTATTTTCACCAGCCAATAGTCGTTGCCGCCCTGGCTGTCCTGGCTTTTATCGCCGCTGGCGGAGGAGTTACTGTAACCGCCCAGCACGTATTCGCCGGAGGCTAAAGGAACGATTTTCCGGAGCTCATCCGAGCCATTGCCTCCATAAGTTTTATCCCATTGCTGGTTGCCTTGCTTATCTATTTTCACGACCCAATAATCCCGTTCTCCCTGGCTATCCTGAGTTTTATCGCCACTTTTTCCGGAAAGCGAGGAACCGCCTAAGAGATAGCCCCCATCCGGGGTTTGAATAATCCGGTTGAGGTAATCTTCGCCGGCGCCACCGTAGCGTTTATCCCAGAGTTTCTGGCCATTCTTATCGCTTTTCACGATCCAGTAGTCGTTTTTACCTTCGCTGTTCTGGGTTTTATCGCCGCTATTGCCGGAGTTAGTATAGCCGCCGGAGAGATAACCGCCGTCGGAAGTTCTAATGGCAACGGTAAAGTTATCGTTGCCCGCGCCACCAAAGCGATTGGTCCAGACGGCCTTCAGGATGGTTTCTTCTTTAATCTTTACGATCCAATAGTCGGTTCCGCCTCTACTGGATTCGGACTTATCTCCCATCACTCCGGAATCAGAATTACCAGCTAAAATATACTCGCCGTCGCTGGTTTCTTGCACCGAGACTAATACATCGTTGTTATTACTGCCCAGGGTTTTGTCCCAGGCTTTTGAGCCGTCGGCTTTGAGCTTTACTACCCAATAGTCGTAGTCCGCTGCCCCTCTGGGAGCCTGTGATTTGTCGCCGGATATATTGGAATAAGAATTACCCCCCAGAATATAACCGCCGTCACTGGTCTGCTGCAGCGTCGTTAAAACATCGCTTTCACTTCCCCCAATGGTTTTATCCCAATCTTTACTGCCATCGGCTTGCAGTTTTACCAACCAGTAATCATGACTACCTTTAGAAGGCTGGGTTTTATCGCCGCTGATACCCGACCAGGAATAACCACCCAGAATATAGCCGCCATCGCTTGTGAGTTGTAAGGAAGCTAAGTAGTCCTCATCCGTACCGCCAATAGTTTTATCCCAAATTTTAGTACCATCGGCTTGCAGCTTTACTACCCAGTAATCGGTGCTGCCTATCCGGGCTTGCGTTTTATCGCCGCTGATGCCCGATAAAGAAGTCCCCCCTAGAATATAGCCGCCGTCACTGGTCTGCTGCACCGAGCTTAATAAATCTTCATAACGTCCGCCAAAAGTTCGATCCCATTCTTTGGTACCACTGGCCCTGAGTTTTACCACCCAATAATCGGTGCTCCCCCTGGAAGCTTCAGTTTTATTGGAGCCAATGCCGGAAATAGAATGTCCTCCCAAAATATACCCCCCATCCCGGGTTTGTTGGAGGGAGACTAACCAATCATAACTTTTGCCTCCAATTGTTTGGTCCCATTCTTTACTGCCATCCGCTTTTATTTTAATTATCCAGTAATCATAGCCGGACCCTCGGTTAGCTTCAGATTTATCGCCGTTGATGCTGGTAGAAGAAGAACCGACCATAATATATCCCCCGTCACTGGTCTGTTGCACCGAGGCTAAAATGTCCTCATTGTTTCCCCCGTAGGTTTTATCCCATTCTTTGGTGCCATCGGCCTTTAGCTTTGCTATCCAATAATCACCGTTGCCTTTAGAGTTTCCCGTTTTATCACCACTTCTCCCGGAATGCGAAAGGCCGCCCAGAATATATCCCTTATCCCTCGTTTGGTGCACCGATGTTAACTGATCATAATTATTACCGCCCAGGGTTTTATCCCATTGCCTTTTCACTACCGAAGGTGGTTCCACCACGAAGGAACGGGTAACCTCGGCTGGCAGGTACGTGGTATTGCCGACTTGCATGGCTTTTACCGTAACCGTGCCCACGCCCGTATAGGTTAGTACGTTCCCGTTGCTGATAGTAGCCGGCCCGGATACAATGGTATAGGTCATGGGCAGGCCGGAACTGGATCGAGCGGAAAGAATAAGAGGGGCATCATCCAGATTTTTATAGAGCAGCGGCGGAAAAGTAACTATTTGGTTCAGGTTGGTGCCACTGTTATCCAGCTGCACGACCCAATAATCATAACCGCCTTTATTCGCTTGCGATTTATCAGCTGATTTATTCGAGTAAGAATGTCCCGCGAGCAGGTAATTTCCCTCCGAGTTCTGGTAAATAGCGGCTAAATTATCCTCACTGTTACCCCCAATGGTTTTATCCCAGGCTACCGAACCATCGGCCGCTAATTTCACTATCCAGTAGTCCATTCCGCCTTTATTTGCCTGGGTTTTATTGCCGCTAATGCTGGAATAAGAAGAGCCGCCCAAAATATAACTACCATCACTGGTTTGCTGCAACGAAACCAGAACATCCTGACTATTACCCCCAATGGTTTTATTCCAGACCAGGGTACCATCGGCCTTCAGCTTTAGTACCCAGTAATCCAGGTCTCCTTTACCATCCTGCGATTTATCGCCGCTAATATCGGAACTAGAATAGCCGCCCACAATATAGCCCCCGTCGCTGGTCGTCTGCAATTGGGTAAGCCGATCTTCTGCATTCCCGCCGAAAGCTTTATCCCATTGTTTGCTGCCATCGGCCTGCAGCTTCACCAGCCAGTAATCATTATTGCCTTTGCTATCCTGCGATTTATCGCCGCTAATATCGGCACTAGAATTGCCCCCCACAATATAGCCCCCGTCGCTGGTTATTTGGAGTGAATTAAAGCCGTCACTCCCTCTACTGCCTAAGGTTCGGTCCCAAAGTTTACTACCATCCGCCTGCAGCTTCACGATCCAGTAATCGTCTCCTCCTTTAGAAGCCTGGGATTTATCGCCACTAAGCCCCGAATCAGAATTACCCCCTAAAATATAACCGCCATCTTTGGTTTGCCAGAGAGATACTAATACATCACTACCATTTCCGCCAAGAGTTTTATCCCAGACTTTGCTACCATCTGCCTTAAGCTTCACGACCCAGTAATCCGTATTGCCTTTGGAATTACCGGTTTTGTCATTACTTTTTGAAGACCAGGAATATCCTCCCAGAATATATCCTCCATCACTGGTTTGCTGCACCGATAGTAATATGTCACTGTCATTTCCCCCAATGGTTTTGTCCCATTCTTTACTACCATCCGCTTTGAGCTTTACTACCCAGTAATCCCAGCCACCTTTATTGTTTCCCGACTTATCCCCGCTTTTGCTGGAATACGACCAGCCACCCAAAATATAACCCCCATCCCAGGTGGGCTGCAGAGAAGTAAAATAGTCATCACTATTGCCCCCAATGGTTTTGTCCCAGAGTTTATTCTGGGCGAAAGCGCCGGACATAAGGCTCCAATTCAGAAACAGGATAGCACTTATCACGCGCCAGCCAGAGGTTGCTACCCAATATGGTTGAACCAGGTAGAAGCCAGATACTAATATTTTCATAAGTGTATAAGTTAACAATTAGGTTATTTTAAGAATAGGTACTGTTAAATAGGTTTTATAGCAAAGACTAGCGAAGCTGACACTAGCCCGAAGGTAAAGTTCAGATACAAAAACCGGCAAAAACAGGATTGCTGTTATTCGGCCAAGAGTACTTTCTGCCGGTTAACGGGAGAAAAGTAGTTTCTGGCGGTAGCGTTTAGTAGGCGTTTGCAGTTGCAGCAGATACATGCCGGCCGCTTGGCTACCGGCTTTCCATTCTACCTGATATTCCTGATTTGCCTGGGCTTCGCCCTGAAACAAAGTAGCAATTTGCTGGCCCTGCAGGTTGTACATTTTTACCTGAACAGGTTGCGTTTGAGGCAAGGTAAAGCGAACGTTTACTCTGCCCTGGAACGGATTGGGATAAGCCAGGAAGCTTAACGGGGTGTTTTTCACCGCTGATTTTTCCGGGAGAGCGGCATTACTTACTGTTACGGGTAAGGCCGGTAAATCTTGTACCGGTGCGGCTGGCAACACTTCGGGCGCTACTTTCACCAGCCAAAAATCCGTACCGCCCCGGCTGGACTGGGTTCTATCGCCGCTAATGCCCGAATCCGAGCGCCCCCCTAATAAGTACCCGCCATCCGCCGTTTGCACCACAGTCCGGATTTCTTCGTAGGCGCTGCCGCCAAAGCGCTTATCCCATTGTTTAACCCCGGTGCTGGAGGTTTTTACAATCCAGTAATCACTCCCCCCCTGGCTTCTCTGCGATTTGTCGCCACTAACTCCCGACTCAGAGCGGCCGCCCAGCAAGTAACCGCCATCGGTAGTTATAATAATAGAGCGCAGGCCTTCGTCCTCGGTACCCCCAAAGCGCGCATCCCACAATTTGCTACCGTCGCCGCTAATCTTGAGCATCCAAAAGTCTTTAAGTCCTTGCTTGTTTTGGGTTTTGTCGCCGCCTATTCCGGAGGTAGAGTGGCCGGCAATAAAGAAATTACCCGTAGCCGTACCCGTGCTACCCAACGACATTAAGTTATCGGCGCCAGGACCGCCGTAGCGTTTATCCCAGACTTTTTCGCCGTTGCCGTTTATCCGGACCACCCAGTAATCGGCACTTCCCTGCGTACTTTGGGTGCGGTCGCCGCTAACCCCGGAAAACGAAGTACCCCCGAGCAGAAAGCCTTCGTCGAGGGTGGGAGCAATGGCTCCCAGTTCGTCGTTGAGGGAGCCCCCAAAACGCTTATCCCAGAGAAGGTTGCCATTGGCAGCTAACTTGATCACCCAAAAGTCTTTCCCGCCCTGCGTACCCAAGGTTTTTTCGCCTCCCGCCGGGGAGCTGCTGGTACCCGCCAGAATATATCTTCCGGAAGGCAGTTGGTAGACTTGCTTGAGTTCATCGAAGCCACTGCTGCCGAAGCGCTTGTTCCATTGGATTTCGCCCGAACCATTTACTTTCACTACCCAGTAGTCGCGCTCGCCACGGCTGGCCTGGGTTTTGTCGCCACTAATGCCGGAAAGGGAACTGCCCCCGAGCAAATAGCCACCATCCAGGGTTTGGATAACGGAGTTTAAATAATCATCGGAAGCCCCTCCGTAGCTTTTATCCCAGAGCTTTTTGCCGGCGGCATCGGTTTTTACAATCCAGTAGTCGCTCTTACCCTGGCTGCTTTGGCTTTTGTCGCCGCTTCGGCCGGAAGTAGAAGAACCGCCGAATAAATAGCCACTATCGGCGGTTCTAATAACCGTTGCTAACCCATCGTTTCCTAAGCCCCCGAATCGTATATTCCATTGGGAGTCGAGGAAATTATCTTCTTCCAGTTTCACGACCCAATAATCACTTTCGCCCCTTTTAGACTCGCTTTTGTCGGCGCCGATACCGGATTCAGAGTTTCCTCCCAGTAAATAACCACCGTCCGGGGTAGTTATCAGAACATGAAGTTCTTCATAATTTTTGCCGCCTACGGTCTTATCCCAGACCTTATTGCCGCTCTCATTTAACTTTATTACCCAGTAGTCACTACTGCCTCTGCTAATTTCCGTTTTGTCGCCGCTGATACCGGCGGGGCTAGTACCGGCCAGTAGATAACCCCCACCCGGAATAGCTACTAAGTCACTAAAAAAATCAGAATTATTACTGCCTATGGCCTTATCCCAGATCTTGGTACCACTGCTGTTTATTTTTATTAACCAAAAATCCCAGCCACCTTTATTGTTGACACTTTTATCTCCTTCGATACCTGACAGGGAAGCTCCCCCCAATAAATACCCCCCATCTTTGGTAGGAACCAAGCTGGAAAGATTATCGGTGCCCCCTCCTCCAAAAGTATTATCCCAAACCTTGGCGCCCTTACTGTCTAATTTCACGACCCAGTAATCATCGATGCCTCTCGATTCGCCGGTTTTGTCGTACCCGATATCGGAGTAAGAATTACCCCCCAGCAAGAAGCCCCCATCCGGAGTAGCAATTAAATCCTGGAGCTGGTCATCGCTGTCGCCGGTGATAGTCTTATCCCAAACTTTTGCTCCACTTTCGTCGATCTTTACCACCCAATAGTCCCGGTCCAGGCCGCCTCGGCCGGCCTGGCTCTTATCGCCGCTTTTTCCGGAAAAGGTAGTACCCCCCAGTACAAAACCGCCATCCGGGGTAGCCACCATGGCCTGAAACATATCCGAGTTATTACCACCTATAGTCTTGTCCCAGAGTTTATTGCCGTTGGCATCTAATTTTACAATCCAATAATCAAAAAAACCTTTCCCTTTTTCAGTTTTGTCGCCGCTTATCCCTGAAAAAGTAGAACCACCTAATAGATAACCGCCGTCCGGGGTAGCCACTAAGTCTTCTAAATAATCATTCGTACTGGTTCCAATGGTTTTATTCCAGACAGCCTTGCCGCTGGCATTTACTTTTACCACCCAGTAGTCTGCCTCCCCCTGGTTGGCTTCCGTTTTATCCCCGCTTTTACCGGAGAGCGAATTACCGCCTAGTAAATAACCCCCATCGGGGGTAACTAGCATAGAAGTAATATTCTCTGAAGTACTCCCGCCAAAAGTTTTATCCCATTGTTTCGTTTGGCCCCACGAGCCGGAAGCAAAACAGAAAACGGTAAGCAAAACCAGGTAGCCGAGGCGCCAAAAACGGGCAAACGATTGATTTTCCCAAATCCCGTTGCAACGATGTACTAGTGTTTCCATGCTGTTTTAATTTAAATAGGGTTATAATTAAAAATGACAATCTGCTATAAAGGCACGCGTAAGCTGTTTAAATCAGATTTTACAGAAAGGACTAATCAGGTAAACCGATAAATTAACTGGTAATCTAGTGGTAACTACTTTCTTTATTTTAGAAGAAATAGCGGTAGTAAGAGGTAATTCCGGCTTCCTATTCTGGCAAACAGCTTATTCGCTTTTGCCAACACCGTAGGAATCAAAATGCTATTAAAAAACAGAACTCCTTATCAGCCAAAAACTCCCGTAAAGGCAAGAGGAGCGAAGAGCACACCTGGAAAAATAAAAGCTTGGGTATTATAAGAAAATTATAATAAATCAGAGTACTGACATGCCACCATCCTAGCATCAACAGTACCTATTTAACTTTATATTAGTGATAAAGAAGTAAACACCTTTATAGAATTGGTGCTTTTAAGAATTTATAATCTATTGGACTTAATTGGTATTAAATTTAAATAAATCCTTCAAAATAAGAAATTTTTAAGGATAAAATATTTCACTTATTTCAGAAAATCAACCAGATAACTTTATTATTGTTCGTTTAGCCTGGTCTGATAAAGCTACTCCTGATATTGGATGGAAACTTATAAGAAATATTAATAAAGCAGTAATGCCTGCTTGTCGGTGGAGCCGGTTCCCGTCTCTATTCTACGGCGCTGAATGTAATGGCACTGTCGCTGTTTGCCTCGTGGCCGACGGTTCTGATTTGGCTCTTCCGCACTGGCTATGCTTCCTTGCCTTACTTCGTTGCGGAATATGGCTTTGCCTTACCGGAAGTCTAGCGGGTGCTCCACAGCCAAACGGATGTCTGTTGTTAGTAGCTACGGGCTATTGGTAAAAATTAGGAGGAGAATTATTAAATACGTCTTGTCTTTTCAAAGTAGCATTAATGAAAATTTATAACAAAATACTTTTACAAGTAGCCAGAGGAAGATGTGTTCTTGTAAAAACTGACAGATAGATACTGGGGTTACGGTAAATCTTCGTAAAAAACAAAACCGGCTAGTCATGCTGCTAGCTGGTTTTGTTTTACCTTAACTTGTTTACTTCGCTAGAAGTAGTTTCTGCTGGTAGCGTTTGGTGGGGGTTTGCAGTTGCAGCAGGTACATACCCGTTCCTTTATCCTTAGCTCTCCATTCTACCTGGTAGGTTTGGTGGGCTTGCGCCTCACCCTGGAACAAAATAGCCTCCTCCTTACCCTGGCTGTCGTAGACTTTTAATTGAACAAACTGCTTCTCGGGTAGAGTAAAGCTGATGGTAGCTTGGTCCCGAACGGGGTTGGGATAAGCCTGGAGCAGGTTTACTTTGGTTATGGGCTCTTCGGCTAAAGTTGCTTCCCGGGCGGCTACCAGCGGCATAGCGGTGGTGAGTGCCGCTGCTTTCACGAGCCAGTAATCCGTGCTGCCTTGGCTGGGCTGACTTCTATCACCACTTACCCCGGAATCGGAGCGGCCACCTAAAAGCAAACTGCCGTCGTTGGTTTGGAAGACGGTGCGGAGTTCTTCCTGGTCGCTGCCGCCAAAGCGTTGGTCGGCTATTTTCTTGCCGCTGGGGGCTACTTCTACTACCCAATAATCACTACTACCTTGACTGGCAAAGCTTTTATTTCCGCTCGCGCCGGAATAAGAATGGCCGGCCAGAATATAATGACCTTCGTCGGTGAAAGTACTGGCGTGTAGTTCATCGTCTTTGCTGCCACCAAAGGTTTTATCCCAGAGTTTATAGCCGTTTTCGTCTAGTTTTATCAACCAGTAATCTTTGCCGCCCTGGCTTTTCTGGCTCTTGTCTACGCCAATACCCGAATTACTCGTACCGGCTACGTAGAGGTTATTCCCGTGGCTGCGCCGCACCGAATATACTTCGTCTTGCCCGGAACCGCCATAGCTTTCCTCCCAGAGTAAGGCACCGTCTTTATCGGTCTTTACCAGCCAATAATCACTGCTGCCGCGGCTGGCCAGACTCTTATCACCACTCTGGCCCGAAAGCGAGCTACCGCCCAGGAAAAAGCCGCCGTCGGCGGTTTCGGTAAAGCCACCGAGCAGTTCGTCGGCGGAGCCACCGTAGCGCTTATCCCACAATTTCATACCGGTACTGCTAATTTTCACCAGCCAATAGTCGTGGCCGCCTTGGCCGCGCTGGCTCTTATCGCCACTCACGGGGGAATTGCTGGAACCGCCCAACACGTATTCCCCGGAGGCTAATTGAATCACTTTCTTCAGCTCATCCCAATCGTTGCCCCCAAAGGTTTTATCCCATTCTTTCGTTCCTTGCTTATCTACTTTCACGACCCAGTAATCGCGCTCGCCCTGGCTAGCTTCCGTTTTATCCCCGCCTTTACCCGAAAAGGAGGAACCAGCGAGTAAATAGCCGCCGTCCGAAGTTTGAATAATCCGGTTCAGGTAATCATCTTCGGTGCCGCCGTAGCGTTTTTCCCAGAGTTTTTTGCCGTTCTGGTCACTTTTTACGATCCAATAATCGTTTTGGCCCTGGGTGGCCTGGCTCTTATCGCCGTTGCCACCGGAATTAGTAAAACCGCCAGCTAGGTAGCCGCCATCCAACGTCTCGATAGCGTCCGTAAAGTTATCTTTGCCGGAGCCACCGTAGCGCATATTCCACTGGGCCGCTGTAGGCTGTTCTTCTTTTAGCTTTACTACCCAGTAATCATAGGAACCTCGGTTAGCTTCGGATTTGTCGCCATCCTTGCCGGACGCAGACCACCCACCCAGAATATACCCTCCATCGTTGGTCGGCTGCAAAGACCGGAAAATGTCTTCGCGTCTTCCGCCATAAGTTTTATCCCACACTTTGGCGCCATCGGCCTGTAGTTTTACGATCCACCAGTCTCCTTCCTGGTAATCTGGATTATCCCGGCTAACCTGGGTTTTATCGCCGCTTTTAGTAGAATAAACGGCCGTACCCCCCAGAATAAAGCCGCCATCGCTGGTTGGATGCACCAAGGCTAAATAGTCTTCCCCATTGCTGCCAATCGTTTTATCCCATTCTTTGCTACCATTCGCCCGGAGCTTTACCACCCAATAATCCTGACCACCTTTAGAATGTTCGGTTTTATCGCCACTTTTGTTAGAATAAGAATACCCGCCCACGATATAGCCGCCATCACTCGATTGCTGTATTGCTGAAAAAGTGTCCGTATCTTTGCCGCCCAGGGTTTTGTCCCATTCTTTGGCACCTTTCGCGTTTAACTTCACTACCCAATAATCCGTGCAGCCTTCATCTTGACAATCGCCCCGATTAGCCTCGGATTTATCGCCGCCCTTGCCGGAATAAGAATCTCCGCCCACAATATAGCCTCCATCAAAGGTCTGCTGTACCGAAACTTGAGTAAAACCATCTATATAAGTACCGCCAATGGTTTTATCCCATTCTTTGCTGCCATTGGCCTTTATTTTTACCAGCCAGAAATTAGACTGGCCTTTGTTCGCTTCCGTTTTATCGCCTTCAATGCCTGTGTCAGAATAGCCCGCCAGAATATAACCGCCATCACTGGTTTGCTCCATGGAATGAAACCAGTCGTAACCACTGCCACCGAAGGTTTTATTCCATTCTTTCGTGCCATCGGCCCGGAGCTTTATTACCCCGTAATCCCAACCACGACTTTCACCCTGATCAAAAGGGCCACCCAGAATGTAACCACCATCCCGAGTCTGCCGGAAGGTGGATATATAATCTCCTTCTCTGGCGGTAATGGTTTTATCCCATTCTTTCGTACCATCGGCGCGTAATTTTACCAGCCAGTAATCCGAAAAATAAATACTACTATTAGGTTCCGTTTTATCACCGCTCCTACTGGAACCAGAAGTGCCGCTCAGAATGTGGCCACCATCTGGGGTTTGCTGCACCGAAACTAAGTAGTCCCAACTATTGCCACCGACAGTTTTTTCCCATTGCTGCTTCACGGTAGAAGAGGGATCTACCAGAATAGCCCGAGTGGCTTTGGCGGGCAGGTAGACGGCATTGCCGGCCTGAGTAGCTTGCACGTAAACCTTACCCGTACCGGTTAAAGTAACCGTACTGTCTTTTATTGTGGCCGGTCCCGCTATAATACGGAAGCTAACGGGCAACCCCGAACTGGCCCGGGCAGATACCGTGAAGGGAGCATCGCTTAAACTTTTAGGCAGGATCGGATTAATGGAAATGGTTTGTTCTTGTTTGCCACTTTCTTCTATTTTCACAACCCAATAATCCCAGGTAGGGTCACCAGATCCAAACGCTACTCCTTTATTCTCCTCAGATTTATCGCCGCTGATGCCCGAAGCAGAACCACCCCCTAAAATATAATGCCCGTCACTTGTTTGCTGCAGCGAGTTTAAGTTTTCTTCTCCCGTTCCACCGATGGTTTTATCCCATACTTTAGTGCCATCGGCTTTTAGTTTCACCATCCAGTAATCATAGGAAAAACCTTTATTACCCTTATTTCCTTCGGTTTTATCTCTACTTTTACCCGACCGGGACCTTCCCCCCAGAATATAGCCACTATCGCTGGTCTGCTGCACGGCATTTAAATAATCCCAGTCATCTCCGCCAAAGGTTTTATCCCATTCTTTACTGCCATCAGCTTTTAACTTTACTACCCAGTAGTCATACCCTCCTCTGTTAATTTCGGTTTTATCGCCGGATTTGTTGGAAAGGGTGGAACCACCTAAGAGATAGCCGCCATCCAGGGTTTGCTGCACGGCTGATAAATCATCGTTCCCTTTTCCTCCCAACGTTTTATCCCAGAGCTTTTTACCATTCGCATCTAACTTCACCACCCAATAATCAGAATTATCGAAACCAGAATCCTTGCCGGTTTTATCGCCGCTCTTCCTCGAAACAGACCAACCACCCAGAATATAGCCTCCGTCACTCGTTTGCAGCACAGAAGCTAATTGGTCGGTATTTTCGCCACCCAGCGTTTTATCCCATTGCATCGCACCGTTCGCATCCAGCTTCACTATCCAGTAATCAGTCGTGTAGAAATTTTCATCAGATGCTTTTTTAGCTTCGGTTTTATCGCCGCTGATACCTGAGGAAGAAGTGCCACCTAGAATATAACCACCATCACTGGTCTGCTGCAAGGAAGTCAACCAGTCAACATCACTGCCTCCAAAGGTTTTATCCCATTCTTTGCTGCCATCCGCCTTTAGCTTTACTATCCAATAATCCGGGAAATAAAAGCCTTCTTCATTTTTTTCTCCTTTATTAGCTTCTGATTTATCGCCGCTAATGCCGGAACGGGAATAACCGCCCAGAATATAACCACCATCACTGGTTTGCTGCACCGAGGTTAACTGGTCCTCACTATTACCCCCAAAAGTTTTGTCCCATTCTTTGCTGCCATCCGCCTTTAGCTTTACCACCCAATAATCATTAGTAAGATCCCCATATACATCTCTCTGGCCTTTATTAGCCTCGGATTTATCGGCGCTTTTGCCGGAAGTAGAATAACCGCCCAAAATATAGCCGCCGTCACGGGTCTGCTGCATTTTGGCTAAATTGTCAAGGTGATTTCCGCCAATAGTTTTGTCCCAGAGTTTCGTTTGGGCATGCACCCTGGCCGACAGACTTAGATAAAACAGTAGAAATAGGACGAGCAGGCGCCACCCGGGCGCCCCAATCCGTTGAAGTGGACCTTGGCTGAATGGAGATAGAGGTGTTTGCATAAGTTAAGGGGTTAGTGGATTAGCAGAAATGAGTAAAGGTTCGAAAACAAATGAAGCGACAACTGTCGGCTAGCTATGCAGCAGGTAACACTCAAAAATACAAGCTGTTATATTTCCGTATTGCATTCTAAAGTAAGGCATTTCCGGAAAGCATACTAATTATTCTTGAATATATCTCAACAAAGCCTAGTATATAATATTGGTTTGAAGCTATTGAACCAGTTGACTATTGTTAAAATAGAAAGGCGGGTAGCATTTCTGCTATCCGCCTTTCTTTTATCTTTTATCTGGTTTACCTCGCTAAGAGTAGTTTCTGCTGGTGGCGTTTAGTGGAGGTTTGCAGTTGCAGCAAATACATGCCCGTTCCTTGGTTGCGGGCTTGCCACTCTAACTGGTAGGTTTGGTTCGCTTGCGCCTGGCCCTGGAACAAGGTCTTTATTTCCCGGCCCCGGAGGTCGAAGACTTTTACCTGGGCGAACTGCTTTTCAGGCAAGGTAAAGCTAACGGTAGCTTTCTCTTGAATGGGGTTGGGGTAAGCCATTAAATTTACTAATTGGTCTGGTTTTATTGGTTCTGCTACTAGAGTAGTGGCTCTTGCTCCTCTAGCTACCGTGGTTACCGGGCCTACTTTCACCAGCCAATAGTCCGTACCGCCCTGACTAGGCTGGGTCCTATCTCCGCTTACCCCCGAGTCCGAACGACCACCCAAGAGTAAACCTCCATCGTTGGTTCGAAACACGGTTCTTAGCTCTTCTGCTCCGCTGCCGCCAAAACGCTGGTCGGCTATTTTCTCGCCATCGGCATCTACATGCACTACCCAGTAATCACTTGCGCCCTGACTGGCTTGGCTTTTATCCCCGCTCGCCCCCGAGGAAGAATGACCGGCTAAGAAATAATGGCCTTCGTCGGTGAACGTGCTGGCCCGGAGTTCATCGTCTTTACTGCCGCCAAAAGTTCTATCCCAGAGCTTCGTACCGTTCTCATCTAGCTTGATTAACCAATAATCTTTCCCACCTTGGCTCTTCTGGCCCTTGTCCCCACTAATGCCGGACTCACTCGTGCCGGCCAGGTACAAGTTATCCCCCTGGCTGCGCCGCACCGAATACACTTCATCACTACCTTTGCCCCCGTAAGTTTTCTCCCAGAGTAAGTTGCCATCTTTATCCGTTTTCACTGCCCAATAATCACTACCTCCTTGACTTGCCTGGCTCTTATCGCCACTTTTACCGGAGAGCGAAGTGCCGCCCAGCAAAAAGCCGCCGTTTCTGGTTTCGGTAAAGCTGCCTAAAGTTTCGTCTAAACTGCCGCCGTAGCGTTTATCCCACACCTTTGTACCATCACTGCTTATTTTAACCAGCCAGTAATCATTATCCCCTTGGCTGTTCTGGCTTTTGTCGCCGCTCAGAGGCGAGTTGCTGTAACCACCGAGCATGTATTCTCCGGAGGCTAATTGAATCACTTTCTTTAACTCATCATAGCCGCTGCCCCCGAAAGTTTTATCCCACTCTTTTGTACCTTGCTTATCTACTTTTACTATCCAGAAGTCCCGGTCTCCCTGGCTAGCTTCTGTTTTATCTCCACTCTTACCCGAAAGCGAGGAACCACCTAATAGATAGCCGCCATCTTGCGTTTGAATCATCCGGTTCAGATAATCATCGCCACTTCCCCCATAGCGTTTGTCCCAGAGTTTTTTTGCCGTTCTTATCACTTTTTACT
>Ga0181466_1000150_pt1 | contig 22323 bp, 25 predicted proteins | sample InSIn4gowninarea_FD_119078 | JGI IMG/M metagenome (GOLD analysis project Ga0181466, IMG submission 119078) | Clean room microbial communities from NASA Spacecraft Assembly Facility at Jet Propulsion Laboratory, Pasadena, California, USA -... ... | reverse complement strand
CATTGTCACGAACGGTATCACCAACAACCATATCAATACCGGTTACCCCGATAACTCGTCGAACCTTCAGCGCGAAGAAACGTCCGTCCATCGTCCCAGTCCCCCGACCTGGAAGTAACAAACATACCGTACCAAGATGGGCGTCTTCTACGAAACCATTCCCAATAGTTTAGTGCCATGGATCAAAGAACAGCAAATGCTCTGGGTGGGCACAGCACCGTTGTCAGGCGAAGGCCACATAAACATCTCACCTAAAGGAGGTCAGAACTTTGGTATCCTAGATGAGCGGACATTCTGGTATATGGATCTCACAGGGAGTGGGGTGGAGACACACGCGCATCTTCACGAACCAGGAAATGGGAGGATCTGCGTCATGGTAAGTCATCTCCACCCCGGAGACTGATTTAGCGCCATGCGATGAGATGAAAAGGAAACAACACAGAAGACGAGAGACAAGTTGGATCGTGGTTTACCGTGTGCGAAAGAGAAAGCCGTTCATCAGCCTCGTCTACATCGTTCAGTGTAGAGTTCGAGGACGTCTCGTCGTCGCTCCATGATCTCTCAGGCGAGCTCGAGCCTTGGTGCTCGCACATAGTAACAAGCTCACCGCTTCTACATGGCGAGCGATGTCGCTGCAATGACGCCATTTTTGAGGGTGAGTATGTCTTCCAGTAAGCTGAGCTGGGGGGGTTATCATGGCTGCTTTCTTTTTCTCGATTGTTGCAGCAGTACAGTAAGTCACCGCAAGCGCATAGGGATGCCAACATGTGTGTGTGCAACAGCGTGCAGTGACTGCACAGTCGGTGTATGCACCTATCCTACCCTTGGCACCGCGCTGTCAATCATGCAGTCGCTACTCCAGTCCGCGAGCATTGAATCAAGAGTCCAAGTTGACCGTTCGTGGACCCGAAGACGTGGTCGCGCTACAAAGAGCGACTTGCGACGTTGAAGCTACTCATTCACATGACGGTGTCTGCATGGCGTCGAATCGCTCTACGCCTAGGCTAAGGAGACTTAGGACAGCCTCACGGGAACTTGCATATTAGGGGGCGGGAGTGGAAGGCTCGTATCGTATGCAGGTAGAAGACTTTGAGACAAGATCGTCGGTGTACATTCTGGAACAGTCTCGCTGCCAACTTGAAGATTGCGAAGCGCGGCCGGGGATTGGATAAAACAGAGAGGGAAATCGGCGAGCAGCGATGTGTAATGCAGAACTCAACAGTTGCCTGGATCGACTGCCCCTAACTAGTCGTCGAAATCCCTCACCAGGGCGTACCTTACTGTCCGCGTGGAAAACGTGGGAAAAGTGGGTAGAGAAAAAGGAGCGTGGATGACGCTGGAAACCCAGACTATAGCCACACTGAAGGCGATGCAGTCAAGGCTGCTAAACCTCCGACAACCGAAAATGACGCGGCTTTGCGTAGTGTTTGTCCAACCAAGATGCCATCTTGAGTAACTTCAGCTTGATGTTGGTGGGCTTTTCGAGTCTCGATCACCTCCCCCCCCACGCTGGGGCGCACCGCCACAGGCATCCGCCACAGCACACACAGCCACGGCTCGCGCGGTAAGGGTAACATTCCCAGCTGAAGCTTGTTCCTAGGGTCGATCATGCCAACTGGACAATGATTGACAATCTCGATTCTAGACACATCAGGATGAGATTTGGGCAGCAATACTCGGGTTACCGCTGCCAGATGGCATGCATCGTTGCATCAGCACGCGTGAGAACTGAGGCTGCAGCAAATTAGTTGTCCACTCAGCAGCGACACGTTCACGATGGCTGCAGTAATAAAGCATGAATGTGAACCGCACCAATGACATGCAAAGCCGGGTGCTCTAAGAGGCAGCGTCTCGCTGCCCGCATAGCCGGCGCCATGGAAGCGCCTCCAGTTACATGGCGACACGCGCTTCAACTATACCAGGAGTGTACTGGTTGAGGCTTCACGACGCAGCCCACGAACCAGGGCAGGACGTCACAGAGGTTACTGGCGAAGTATGCGGGCAGTCTCGTGAATGGCTTTGCTGCAGGTCGCTTCGGCCACTCTGATCGCTCCCCGCGTCCCACCACCATGACGGCTGCGTGTCTCAGTCGGTAGAAATCGCCTCACTCCGCGCGTAGTGTTCCGACAATAACGCCGGTCAGAAGTGACTCTGAAATCCCTTATAGTTCCAGCCAGACCTGCGACGACTTTGATGATCCAGGTGGGACCTTGTGGAGTTGCGCCAGCTGCCGTTTCCGCGAGCATTGATACATGCTCACCGCCGCCTTTTAGGCCCAGGACACAAGTACCATTCTCACCGCAACCCCTACTCCCGTCACACAAAACCCCTCTTGCCGCGCGCTGTGCAGCTGCTGCAGGAACACAACGTCGCATACGTCAGAATGGCCGTCGGACTCGGAGAGACTATTACTGTGATTAACAAGAGTGGGAAGGTAGTGAGCAGTGTGAGTTGCCCGCCCGCATGCCCGCCCGCCCGATAAGCTGGCTAGCCCCCCGATAAGCCTCGTACTCGTTACTGACTACCCGCCCCCAGAGCAAGCACATTGTCAACGTCTTCAAGGAGGCCAAGGCCGCCTACCGCGAGCGCAAAGCTGAAATCAAGGCTGAGCGCGATGCCGTCGTGAAGGAGAGGGAGGTCGCCAAGAAGGCCCTCCGCGCTGCCGGCGAAGACGACGACGCCCGCTCCCAGGTCTCGCACCGCTCCAAGGCTTCCAAAGCCCACACCCACCGCAAGCATGACCGGCCGACCATGGAGCGCGGCTACAGCGACAGCTTCTATGCCAACGACAGCCCGCGGAGCAGCAAACACCGCCTCGAAAATGACCTCGGCGGACACGATGCGCACAACAAGGAGATTGCGAGGAGAAATTCCGACCAGGCCGTCCAGCGTTCGTCCCAAAGCAAGTCGCGATCCAAGTCAGTCGACATGGATCTTTGCTACGGCGACGTGCCCCCGCCACTGCCCGAAAAGAAGTACGACGACCTCGAGCTCAAAGAGAAGGCTTCCAAGATCGAGATGCTCCTAGACGAGGCCAACTGCCTCCAACATACCGCCACCGCCATGATCGAGAACCTGCAAAAGAACCCCGAGGCCCTTGCCGCCGTATCCCTCACACTCGCCGAGATCAGTGCCATCGTGGGCAAGATGGGTCCCGGTGTGCTCACGGCGCTCAAGGGCAGCTTCCCCGCCGTAGCTGCTCTACTCCTCAGCCCACAATTCATGATCGCTGGAGGTGTCGCTGTCGGTGTGACCATCGTCGCGCTCGGTGGATACAAGATCATCAAGAAGATGCAGGCACAGCCTGCGGTCGAGGAGCCAATGCCTGCCGCGCCTCAAATGCCTTTGCCTGTTCGTGCCGCCACCATGCCGCTGCCCATCGAAGATTCCAACAACGAGCTCGACGAGCTGGAGCCCCAGGAACTAAGTCGTGTGGAGAAGTGGCGTCGTGGCATCGCAGACGTCGAGGCCAACAGCTCCGGCACCAGCGTCGACGGCGAGTTCATCACACCAGAGGCATCACGCACCCTTGTCGCAGCTGGCGTTCTTGATGAAGATGACCTCAAGTCCCGTCGCAGCACCAGATCCAAGAGGACCAGCGACTCAAAACACAGGGAACACAAGTCGCATCGTGCACCAAAGTCTGACTTCAGCGTCAAGACAAGCAAGACCTCCGACAGCAAACGTCATTCTAGCAAGGAAAAGTCCAGCAAGGAAAAGGTCCCCTCCAGCAAAGTCGCTCCCAGCGTCTCAAGCAAATCCGGCAAAGAAAGCAGCAAGTCCAAGAAGAAGGAAAAAGAGCCTTCGGGCCTGAAGATGTTGTTCCGCGCTCACACCGTTGCCGTTTAGTTGCCCTTTACCGCTATATCTCCTTGTCATCATCATAGCGTTTGGCGTTTCCTTCATCATCGCACATCAGCATTTAGCGTTGCTTTATTCTCGTCACGTTTATACCATTTAGACGACATTACATGGGCATATCAAGATCCCGTCGTTGGCCGCTTGCTGCTTTGGAGTCCTTTTAGGTCGTTTGGCGCATGGCGAAAGTTATGGGTCGTGATTATCGCGCAGTACTACGAACCTTGTACGCTGTTTTATGTAACGCATACGTATCAATTACAAACTTACGGACTCACGAAAGAGAATTAATTCTTACCTTACCTTTACCACAATCACCCTTACCACGGTCGCCCTCTACACTCCCACCCCTCGTCCCATCCACGTCCCCACCCGTCGCACTATTAGTCTAGCATACCAGCATACGACTCCTCTACTGCTTTCCCCAGCCTCCCGACTAACCTGTCCCTCTCCCTGACCGTAATTCGTTCTTTCCACGTATACTTACGACGTATGGTAATAGGGGAGATATCCTGAAACAGCGGTGACTAATTGAGGAGGCTGGTCAAGGACGACGTAGCCTGCAAGAGTTAAAGAGGTGGCTGGGTACGCAATGGAGTGGCGACGCACAGAGTAGCAAGATGGAGAAGAAAAGGCGGTATGACGATGCTTATGTCTGCGAAGCTTTGATATTAAACGAGGTACGTGATGCTTACCGAAATAAGAATAGTTCCACTGACGATAGGATTCTCTTCACTGATGCGCTTGACACATGGCAAGTCTCTGCAGTCGACACGGTTATCTTGATGAACTGCGATTAGTGATCAGTTGTACTATTTGCACGATCCCAATTTAGTGCCCCGCAACCCACTCTTCTTGCGATTGCTATTCGAGGACAGTCCATACGTGCGTAAGGCTATATAGCTCACAATTGCATCACCGTCTGCACATCAGAGCTCATTGCTTTGACACTCTTCTATCTCGCCATCTCTACATTGTATATCACACACGTCTCTAAACGTACGCGCAATGGAAGCTCGATACAAGCATGGCGGTGGCTACTTCACAGCTACACGCCACTCTACGAGCTACGACTACATATCGCCTTTGAAACTGAATCTGACAGGTAAACACGTCTTGGTCACCGGCGCAGCATGGGAAGACGGTGTTGGGTATGCCACAGCTACGGCGTTTGCGCGCGCAGGAGCAGCAGTAATCGCAGTGGCTGATCTCCATGGAGTGTCGGACGAGTTGGCCTCCAGATTGAAGGAAGTCGCAAAGCAAGCTGGACACGCTGAGCCTACAGTAGTGTGTTGCACGGTCGACATCTCAAAGCTAGACAGCGTGCAGGCCATGCACGAGACTGTTTCGAAGATTTTCGATGGACGTCTAGACATCGTCGTAAACAACGCAGCCCACATGGAACCATACGTGTCATTCCTTGAGACCGATCCAGACGTATACTGGCGATCCTATGAGGTCAACATCCGCGGCCTCTTCAACATGTCCCGCGTCTTCCTCCCCTTACTACTCTCAACACAAACCAATCATAACGGCCTCTGTACAATAATCAATGTATCCTCCTCTGGCGCGCTGACTGCTCGTCCCGGAAGCGGAAGTTACCGCAGCTCCAAACTTGCCATCCTCCGCTGGACAGAAACCCTACAACTGGAATACGCTGATAAGGGTCTTCTGGCAATCTGTGTGAATCCAGGTGCGATCAAGACTAAGATCACAGAGACGGCGCCTGAGGAGGTGAGAAATCGGTTTCCGGATCGGCCCGAGGTTGCGGGCGATACAATTGTTTGGCTGGGGGCGGAGAGGAGGGAGTGGTTGGCGGGGAGGTATGTGAGTTGTACGTGGGATATGGAGGAGCTTGTGAAGAAGAAGGATGAGATTGTTGAGGAAGACAAATTGAAGATGAGGATGGCCTTTTAACTGTACTGATGCATCAGGGCTCCTGCAATAGAGAGTAGAATTAGGTATTCTGTGTCTTCTTCCATCTCTTGCGCCCACGCGATATGCAGATTTTGTATGGTATCATCGCACGTATCTGGACGTTGGTCTTAGTTTCTATGAATGTATCTGTCGGTCTTTCGACATCTATGATGGTAATGCAGAGGGCTGGATGTATCGATGGTGTGATAATGACAAAACCTCCCTGAGCCCCTTTTGGCTGAGTGTTGTATCTCAGTCTCGCCACGAACCAATAAACCTGTAAGACAACGTTGACGAGAATCCATATAAGCGTTTGTACTTGTTCTACTCGATTTTTATTCGGTCTGTCAGTACCATGGTCTTTGACGACGTGCAAGTAGAATGTTCCTGCCAAGTGGCATCGATAATTCGTGGCCCCAGGGTATAACTCAAAACGGCCTGTTACCCAGCCTTCGCTTTCTCGTCAACCACTACCGTCGCTTCGTACTCTCCAGGCTCAGTCGCTTCGCGTTCTCCTGCTGCCGTTGTCTTCCTGTCAAGCTATGCGGATCATTAGCACAAGCTCTTTCTCTCATCAGCGACAATACTCACCCATCTGACCACGAACGCGAACCCGATAAACACGAATACCACGACAATCATGGTGATACTGCCCTTCTTCCAATATGGTACATCTGTTGCCGGGTACATGACAATACCCCACCACGTGTATAAAATCTGTCCACCGAGATTCATCGTATACAGCGTCACACTCCTGACAGCATCGTCACCCGCTCTCTGGCAGATTGTAGTTGCCCATCCGTATAGAACAGGATTCACGATAAAACTCGTGCCACTGATGTAGTGCGCTGTAAAGATTCCTGCATCTGGAAGGTCTCGCACTAGCAGAAGCGACGCCGTAACGAGTTGCATCGCTCCGGCGAAAACGACCATGGGCAAACGATGGCCAGTACGGTCGATGAATGTTCCAGCAACAACCTGAGAGACGATTGCAACAGCCTGGATACCAAGAGGGTAAGTGTTGATCGCAGACTGAGAGAAGCGAGCTTTGTTATGCTTGAGCCAGAGGAGAAACATGCCTTGGAAGGCGAAGGCTTCTGTCATGGCACAAATGACCGAGAAGGCCGTGAGGACATATCTGGAACAAAATCAATTCCGTAAATTGGCGTGACCGTAGGGCTACTTACATGGTTGGTGTCAAGAGAAGACGCTTAGCAAGGCTCTTGATCTCGATACTGTGGGTATTCGCCGTTTTCGGTGGCAGGCGAGCAATGGCGAGCTGCCTTTCTTGCTGGTTAATATAGGTAACTCTTGTCGACTCTGGAAGATCGGGGAATGTGAACTGCGATCATTGTTAAACCCGGAACTCGATGTGGTCCATCAATACAACGTACGAAGCCGAAAAGACCGACTGGTATTCCCATTAGGCCATCTTAGCAGTGTTTGTCAGTAACGCCTGCGATCATGGTACATTGACACACATACCGATAAGGAATACCCATTGCCAGCCTTTCAAGCCACCTCTACCTTCCATGGTCTTATGCATGGCTGTCATCATGATTCCTGCGAACATGCTGCCCACCTGTCCGACCGCGGTAAAGATGGCGGTTCGTTTGGCGATCTCGGAAGGTTTGCTGTGGACTATCTTGAGCCTCATTTCCAGGGAGGTGGGCTTCATTCAACTTACTACCATGAACCCAACACATATATTGTACCACTGTACAAACTGGCTTCCATCAAGCCCTGGAAGAAACGTACTGCGCAAAGCTGTTTGTATGTTTTGCACGCCGCCGAACACATAGTCAGACCGGACCAGAGGAGGAGGGTGAGAGGGAGCCAGATGCTAGGGCGGACCTTCTGGATGATAAGACCATGAGGAATTTGGCCAACAACCATGCTGGAAAGTTGTTAGTTAGGAGCAGTATGGCGGACTAGTGCATTGGTACGGACCCGGCAGTGAATATCGACAGCAGAATGCTATACTGATTGCCTTGCAGGTTGACATCTTCCCGCAAACCAGCGACGTAGGCATTGGCGAAAGCTTGACGATCTGGCTTCGCATCAGCATACGATAATCTCATTAAGAACTTGAAGTCAGATTTACCGAGGTAGTTGAAGAAGTAGCATGCACAGCAATACACCTGGTTAACATACTCAGATACTATAAATCATCGACCCTTCAAGAGGACTGACCATGATGAAGATATCTAATCACATGGAGGTCAGCATGGAGGCGTTATGGTGGGGATGACTATGCTGGTACCAAGCTTCATAACGAGTTTCCTCTCCATTGCCTTCGTCGCATCACTGGTACCACCAGTCTTCAGCCCTTCATATTGGCATTAGCAATGGGACAAATATGCGATTCATCGAATGCGGATCTCTCACATCCTAAAGCGCCCATCTTTGCTTGGGTATGTTAGTAGATCAGATAAAGGGACGATTATCAGATTGATTAGCTTGTACCAATCGCTTACTCTTATTACATCTGATACTGGGTACGACACGCGAGGGGCCCAGGCCTAGCCTCGGAGCTGGCGCATTGACTACGAAGATTCTTCGCGCTTGGTGATCGACCGAGCATCGGCCCGTTGCTAAAGCGCCATAGAGCCTTGGCCTCACCATACAAATCGAGTACTTTAGCCAGAAGTTTACATTGGCGTTTCCAATCTGCTGACTTTCTAGTCATAACCCATGTTTACCGCCTTTGCTTACTTGCGGTCTTGAGCGAAAGGGGGAATACCAAGAGGTTCGCCGGAGAGCTCTTGACCAACTTATCGGTAATCTGGTACGAAAGCAGTATGATGTACATGCTGTTGAAGTAAAACGGCCGCAGTATGCGCGACGGAGACGAGTACTGCTCTCTTAACACATTGGTGGATGTTTTCTAATACTGCTTACTCTTCAGCCGGAGAATTTGTCCTGTACAACAGCAACTCCGGTCGCGCACAACGACATTTGATCACCTTCTAGAAATCCTTTTGCCTCCAACAGGGTGTTGGGGCTGGTATAATATGGTTACGAAGAGCTTGACCGAAACTCACCCGACTTAGGAAATTATTTTTCGTCACAAGTAATTCCTTATGATCTTGCCTATATCTCTCATCTCAGGACCATGTGAGGCTCTCGGGCGAACACGTACTTGGGAGCAAAGTGATTAGGTTTCCTGGGTTACTTCACCTGCTCGATACACACATCAGAATTTAAATATCCGCAAACACGTCTTCAGCGGCTCCTCTGCTCGGAGTCAGCCGTCACCTAAGAGTGAGCATCAAAAGGCCGGCATCTACTCCAAAATCGGTCCCTCCCGTCTCTATCGCTTCCAATGCTCCACAACGCCACGTCGTACTCAACCCTGCTTCATCAATACTACCCATTACACCATGTCTCATCTCGCCATGGGTGATCGCAGACCTCCGAGCCAGATAAAGCGGAGGTTGTTAGTACGGGGAATAGTTTGAGCTATAGTCTGAGCTGTAGTCTGAGCTATAGTCTGAGCTGTAGTCTGAGCTGTAGTGTGGGCTGTAGTATGAACCATATGAATCTTCATCAGATGCAGAACCGCCGCGGCCGTACCTATCGTCATGGTCATCGTCACGCCTTGAACCATAGTTATCATCGTAACTGTCGTCGTGCCTAGAGCTATACCTATCACCATAGTTGTCGCGCCTGGAACCGTGCCTTTCACCGTATTCACGGTCGCGCGTGGGGTTGTAACAACGCGGAGAATGTGGCCTCGACACTACAGATTCATCTCGGTTGTGCGGAGCGATCCGAGCAGGCGAGCGAGATCGATGGTCTCTTGAACGAACTTGGCCGCGCCTTTCATCATAATCGGTTTCACGCCTGTCGCGATACGGATTCGTAGAATATGGCCTAGATGCCACAAAGCTTCTCCGACCACACGGAGCGAACCGATCAGGCGAGCGAGACCGATAGCCTGGCGGCGGCGACGTCTGTCCAGATAGGCAAGCAGGTCTAAATTCGCGGTGATCTAAACCTTGAGCAGACGGCTCTTGGGAGCCTTTCTTTTGGAAGCCCATCCTCCCTTTGACGTCTATATTCTGCTGTCCACTTCCACTGTTCACATTTTGATTGTAAACTGGCGCCATGATTCGCAAATGCGTACGACCATGTGGGTCTCTCAAGGTCTGACTGTAACCATTAGGTCTGTCATCACCAGCCGTCTTGTTCTTGATGCAGTTCGAAACATTAGACTTCTGCAGTCCGCCACCTCGTTTCTCATTGTGCTCAGATTCAAAAGAGATCTCATACTCAGGACGTGCGGCAGTAGGAGTATAAGACGACGGAACCTCGAAGTCGCCTATAACTTTGATGTTCTGCTAGCCGGATCCGCTGTTCACATTTTGATTGTAGATTAGCGCGCTGTTCGTAAGAAAGTTAGTGGCGAAGGGATTTTCGAGTGTCTGAGAACCACACTTTGCGTTTGTGGAATTCTGGATGTGGGCGTTACCAGCTGTCACACGTTGAGCACCGTCCTTCTGATTTACACATGCAGAGGATGCAGTTATAGGGTGAAAAGGCTGACGCTGTCTTCTTTCTGATGGATCGGATGCAGGTGATGAGCGAGGCGATAGCTTTCCGCCGCGCAGAACCAACTCTCTGCCTTCAACTTCATCATCCCCATCAAGACACTGTAGCGGGACTTCACTTGAGGTACGCGTCGCAGTCGAAGTGCGCATCAGACTGATTACAGCTGGCGTATCTGTGTCGTGTTGGTCTAAGTTAAATGTTTAGTTTTGAGATGAGTTGATAAAGCGCGACTGGGTAGCTCGGAGGAGCAGCCAGAAGAGTCTTTATCCTCCGTAGCTAGAGCTGTGACTCTCACAGGAAGACTTTCGCTGTCTTTCATTATCTCAATCGTTTGTTCACCAAACACTGATAGTTGAACATAGGAGAGAAGGGAAGTATGAAGGTAGAGATTTGGCGGAATCGTGTCGGAGATGACCCGTGCATCTGAGGTAACGACATCCTGAACTCGCGTCACTATAGTGCGTCCACATCACTATCTACACAGTGGTGCAGGTGGAAGCCGCGTTACGAGCTTATGCGTCCGTCAAAGGCAATTCCTGTTGCGCCGGAATATCAAGGATGCGTGCCTGGGGCCAAAAACCTTGGTGTAACCTCAATCGGCTTACCAAAAGCGTACAACCACTCAACCGAAAACCCGACGTCATCCACCTTTCTCCACCTCCGCACTGCAGATCACCCCATGTTATCCCCAGACGCGACATTCCTACCCGCCACCAATAGCTCGGCAAGGCTTCCTGCGCACCATTGCATCTTGATCATTCGCCAACGTCTTGTAGCTAAGAATGGCCCCCGCAATTACTCCGTCAATTATACGGCTCACGGCCAATTCGCCGAGCAAGCATCGTGACGTTTGATCACTTCACTCTCGGATTACAAGTTCCGCTAGTGGACGTTGTAGCATATGAGTATGGGTGTACTAATGTAAAGGGTCGTCCATCGGGCGTGCTGGTCGCTTTTGCTGTTTTGTTGCGCTCGTGTCTTGCGTGTTAGGTTGGAAGTTGAGACCAGCATCATGTTCCATACACCGCATTTCAACTGGTATGGACGAGGCTTCAAGCTTCGCGCCGCCATCACCATCGCTTGCCAATTAGCGTTCGTGCTCTTTGGTTACGACCAAGGTGTCTTCAGCGGCATCGTCGGCAATGAGGACTTTTTGAATACTTTCGATCATCCCTCGCCTGGCCTCGAAGGAATCATTGTATCCATATACAACCTAGGATGCTTCACAGGATGTATTCTTAGCTTCATTTTTTGCGAGAAGACGGGACGAAGACTGGCTATGTGGATTGCCATGGTCTGGATCATTGTAAGATGTTCAAGTCGCTGGTGTCAGTATTGTGGCTGATAGTATCAGGTCGGTGGCGCTCTTCAAGCCAGCGCGTACTCAGTTCCACACATGATGGTAGCTCGGTTCCTGACTGGCATTGGAACCGGCATCGAAACTTCGACTGTGCCTATGTACCAATCCGAACTTTGCGAAGCGAACAAGCGCGGCCGCCTCGTCGCGTCAGAACCTCTCTTTGTTGGCGTAGGGATCGAAATAGCATACTGGTTCGACTACGGAATGTCATTCACGGCAGGATCTATCGCGTGGCGCCTACCTATTGCATGTCAAGTCATCTTTGCCATTATCGTCATCATCCTTGTTTTTGGTCTACCTGAATCGCCAAGATATCTCTATGCACATGGTCGACACGAAGAAGCACTTCAGATCCTCTGCGATGTTTACGATGGCACGCCCGATGATCCAAAGATTGAGAAGGAGAACAGAGAGGTGCTCGAGGCACTGCGGGTCGAGCGCGAACATGGAGAATACAGGTGGTCGCAATTACTCAAGAAAGATCATGTGCAGACCGGACGCCGTGTACTGCTCGCGTACGGCGCGCAGTTTATGAACCAGATGGGCGGTAAGAAGTTCCTCTGCACGAACTGCATGTGAGACATACACTGACTTGGTACACGTACATTCAGGTATAAACCTCGTCGTTTACTACATCACATCGGTGCTAGAGCAGAACGTTGGGCTCGACAGGAACCTATCACTGCTTCTCGGCGGCGTCATCAACCTCATGTTCTTCCTCGGTTCTCTGCTTCCAACCTTCACACTTGATCGCACCGGCCGCCGAAAGCCGATGATGTGGGGCTCTTTAGGCCTCGGCCTTTCCATGATGATGATTTCAATACTCTTGAGCTTCAAAGGAGAGGACGGAAGAGTCTTGAAAAGTACCGCCTCTGCTAGTGTCGCATTCTTTTTCACGGTAAGTGGATCCCCCGCCCGATCGGTTTCTGTGAAACGAAGCTAACAAAGACTAGTACATGCTGGCGTTTGGCATGACGATGAACTGCATTCCTTGGGTCTATGTACCCGAGATTTTACCATTACACGTGCGAGCAAAGGGAACGGCCGTCGGTATCTCCGCGAATTGGATCTGGAGTAAGTATCCCACGTAGACTGCGTACGAGACATACACTAATCTTGATATCCATGTATAGACTTCTTTGTTGTCATGATCACTCCCACTCTTCTTAATAGCTTAGCATGGAAGGGCTATCTGATCTTCATGGCACTCAACTTTGCATTCATTCCCCTTATCGTATGTCCCCTGATTTGCACCCGAACTTCACTCGCTAACGTGCTGCAGTACTTCTGCTATCCGGAAACTGCTAACTTGACGCTCGAAGAAGTTGACTGGCTCTTCTACGAAGGCGACGTGGTGAAGCGGAGTCGACGTGTTGCGAAGGAGGGCTGGGAACAAGCGATCGGTACTGATCCCGCTGCTATCATGGAGACTGGTAGTACTTCGAGTGACCACAAAGCTGAACATACGACGGAGAAGGCAGAGCATTTGTCACCCTAAGAGCTGATGAAGGCACTCTCGTCATGATTTAGATACCCTGTCTTATATTATCAAATTATAATGCTTCCGAGACCTTTAGGTCTACACGAACACCCGTGAGCTGATAACACGTTCCGTTAAGCTGACTCGACATCAACCGTATAGGTCCTCTCGGCATAAATCCTCTTATCGTTCATCGGCGCAGTACTCTTATCCGACGCGCCATCGTGTATCCTTTCCCAGGCATCCTGATCGCGCCCATGGTGCACAGTAGACAAGCTGAAGCCAATGTCCGCGTGATAGCTGTCGCCTCTCCTTTTCCGTGAGGTGCCACCTGCAGTGGTTGTTGCTATGTATCGCTTGCTGTTTGGATCTGTGCTGCCGTCGCGATCGTTGTTGAAGAAATGGCGTAGTGCCGGTAGGGAGGATGCAAAGCACCCGATTCCGGTCTCGACGTTCGAGCAAAGGACGATATGGGCAACCCAAACTGTGTGCGGGTCAGTTCGCGTTTCTTGGGCTTAGAGAGACTACATGCTTACATGGAAGATTGGTCTGAGACTCAAATTTGTTGACAAAGGGAATTCGTATCATAGTAATGATTGACGCCAGTGAGGCGAAGGACAGTAGGCCGAATGCTTGGATCTTGGCTTGTCTTTTCATCTGCGTATTCCACAAGATGATAGCTGGCACAATTACCAGGGCCATGTCGGTCAAAATTGTCGACACTGTCGCAGTGTGTGCAATGATGAGGAACGTCTCTGCAGAAGCGCACCTTCCTTCGCCGCTCATGATCAGCGTCGGAGTCCCTGTAGGTATCGATTAGTCTTGTCCGACCTGCAGTCTAAAAATCTGCGCTACTCACATAGAGCCCGCACTGGCTGGCAGTAAGCCAATGTTCCGATAAAGGTGACGAGAAAAGATGCCCATGTTACGGCCAGTAGAACCCAGACAGTGATTCTCATGGGCTTTTTGATCGAAGCAATTCGCCTAATCGTGATGCACACTGAGGATTTGACGGTTGCAAGTGCAACAACGTATACCAAGATCCAGATCAGGTAATACTTGATAGCTTCAGACTGCTGCCATGCATTCAGATCCTCGTTCATTCTGCCTAGGCCGACAAGACATCCGTAAATTGCAAGACCTGTAGTAGGAATGTATGCGATCTATGAGATCATGTCAGCATAGCCCAAGCTACAGATTCTTAGCGATAGACATACCGTGCCAACAACCATGAACGTGTCTTCCAGGCCAAATATGCGCTTCTTGATTCGAATGAAAGTACGCAACGCCACAGTAACAACAGAAAGCATGAAGAAGATGGATGAGATGGCGATGATAGCAAGTGGCAGCCCATCCGGTGTGATCAGCCTCGCGGATGGATCGACATCACTCGTAGGTGTCGCCATTGCAGGTTCGAGTCGACTGTGAATAGCAAGGATGCAGACAGGGTGCAAGACCACATCTTGAGGACAGTATTGTTACTATATACATTTACGCCGACCTTGACCGTACCCATAAACCTGGAAGTCGGAGTGTAGGGTACAAGCAGCCGTTAATCCAAATCGCCCAGGAGCCAACTAGAAAAGATTGCTGGAAAGGAGAGCTAATCTCAGGCATTTTGCACCCATACAACGGCGCCATTGCGATGGTAGCGAAAAACTAGTGGACCGATCTCCCGCGCCGGCTGATTCTGAGCCGCGACCTAGATGGTGCTAGTGTCATGCGTCATGCTCGAGACGAACCCTGACTCTCCAAATCGTATCGTGAAACCACAGAGCAGGTGTTCCGAGCGAAAGACCCAGCGTTCTCTGGTGTTCTCTGGTATTTAAACGGTGGGTCAAATCGTAGGTCTGGCACTACGAGATTGCTAATCTGTCATTCTGCATCGCCACAATGGATCTTTCCAGGAATCTAGATGCGAGAGTGCGAACCAATTCGCCTATCGGGAAGGCTGCCAGCGTTGTACTAATCTTGCATCGCGTCATGTAGCTGCGCAGTCGCCAACGGCTCCATACCTTGAACCGGCCTCTTATCATCTTCAACCTGAGGCCGTACAATATTGACTGCAAACATGATGCCCAATCAGAGAATTCAAGTTGCCATGAACCCCAAGATGTCAAATGAAAAAGAATACCGGGCATAGAGATCGAGCGTGCTCTTGAGTATATATTGCTACTGCATGAACCATCATGTACATACGACCATAGGACACTGAAAATTAGGCTTCCCGTCCGCTCAGCCATATACAAGCAGTGTACCGGCGGATTAGTAGTTAGGTGGGTGACCACTAGCGAATCCCCGCTGTTGTATGTTTTTGGCTTTCTTTTTTGCTCATGGACACCAAGGAATGCGAGCCGAGCCAGTTGGGATCGCTTTCTGGTACATCTGTGACAGCAATCCAGAGTTCGCCGAGGTGTTCAATAGTCATGCAATCACAGTGAGCAAAATTCTTTTTCAATGCTCCAGTCGTTCGTTCTTCAGCCTCCCAATTCACCACCACCGTGCCGGGTCCACCCAGACAGCCCCTGCCATGGCGGGACCACTTACAGACGCGGAGAGAGCCCGTGTTCGGGCTCACATGGATCATCTTGACAAGGATATGGCCGTCATCACAGAATCAGAGTTCGATCCCGACAAGGTCAATGTTGCTCACGAGGCGGCTGCCAGGGCGTATCCCGTTAGTAAAGAAGTATTCCAGGCTTATAGCGCAGAGGTCCTGACAGAAATGGCTGACCCCTGAGGGTGTTGAACGACTTATGTAATATCCTCAAACCAGACGTGCCTTGGGGTCTGGCCGTGTACCGTGCCTGGTACAACGACGATGCGGCTTGGCATCGTATACTTTCTGTGCTCCACCGAGACATCGAGTCATCACTAGCAGTATGTCAGGCTCAACCAGGCCTTCTCGCAAGACATGATTTGGTCGTTATGGATGATCAGTCCAAATTCGAAGGAGCAGGTCCCGAGAAGATCCGCGAGCATTTCAATAGCTGGGCTGTAGACGAGCTACAACGTAACTGGCGTACCGACCGCGAGTCCGCGACCAAGGACGGAATGACTGGCGCAGCCGGCAGTACGGATTATCTGCACCATGCTGGATCTCGCTACAATTTCTTTCTTCTTGTTGACGACATCTGCCTCGAATCCTTTGAGATGATGGACGAGCCCGTGTTCAAGCTCGTCAAGAGAAACTGGGCGCCCGATAGCGCAGGAGACGAAGCTGAGGAAGACGAGGAAGACGAGAGGTTTGACTGGGAGGGTGGAGAAACAAACAGTGACCATGAAGACGTCGGTTGGATGTACGTTGACACCAGTGACTACGTTGATGTTCAGGATCAGTTGCAGGGGGATGATTTCTGGCCGGAGTTGTATGTGAGGCCGCCGCTCATGCGTTGGGAGGATAATTTCAATAGGGCGCCTGGTTTCTGGCGACGGAACGCATCTTCCGCATAGATAGGATAAGACTACTTGCGCTACACAAAGGAAACCATAGACGTAGACACTAAGGTAAAGGTACGTGAATCTATGTCTTCTTCAAACCTACATATCGTACAGGGTGGTGATGTTTTCTGTACATCGTCTATGATACACGCTCTAATATGGAGCGATGGAGCGATGGAGCGAATGTAGAGACTACGATGATTGCTCAGCAGCCTTGGCGGCTTCGAGTCGCGAACTAATGTGAGGGGTAGCGTGCGTTCTGGGAGCCTGTGGCTTCATGATCTGGCGAAGGATAGCGCGACGTGGCGCAGTTATCCTGTTGCACAGCACAACCGCACCAGTCAACAGAGCGAGAGCGCCGGCTTGGTGTGCGGACGCCAGCCAGGTAGGGACCATGTAGATCAATGTGCTGATGCCGAGAGTAACCTGAAGGACAACGAGGTGAACCATTCCTTGGACACCCTTGTGCTGATCCTTGGAAAGCTTACTTCGCACGCCCTTTCCAAAGCGAGTGTATGCAAAGAGACTCATGATGGCAGTGAATGTAGTCGTTGCGAGGATGCGGTGGTCAAGCTGGACGAGAGAAGGGTTCTCGAGCATGTTGCGCCACCAAAGATCCGATTGATCTGGGACGTGGCTGTAAAAGGGATCGAAAAGTTCCTTCTTGGGTGGAGCGAGACCGAGACCCATCCATGGGAACTCGTTGTAGATCAGACCAGCATCGAGACCAGCAACCAGAGCACCTGACATAGCAGTAGTGAAGACAAGAGCGGTAAGACCGAAGACGGAGCGTCTGAAGATGCGGAGAGCAGGATGTTGCAGAGCCTTGATAGTCTCAGCAGCCTTGGCCGGGTCTGCTAGCATGCGATGCTCCTTGAGAATCGAAAGACCAGTGTAGACCATTGAGCAGTAGACAGTGAAGGCAGCACCCAGATGGGCAGTCAGGCGATACTGGCTGACACGGGGATGGCTTCCAGGTTCGAAGAGGTCGTCCTTGAGTCCACTTTTGACCATCCACCAACCGATGGCACCCTGGCCACCGATCATACCGCAGATTCCGATAAGCTTCCAGGCCATTGAAGGCGCTACTCTACGACGTGCGATGAAATAGGCGGTTGGTACGAGCATTGTGATGCCGATGACACGACCCCATAGACGATGAGCCCATTCCATAAAGTAAATTTGCTTGAAGTCGGCCATGTCCATGCTCGAGTTGAGCTGTTGAAACTCGGGTGACGCCTTGTATTTTGTGAACTCGCTGTCCCATTCGGCCTGGCTCATGGGCCAGAGGGAGCCGGTGACGGGACGCCATTCGGTGATGCTCAGCCTGTCCAACTTTAGCAGGTGTGACGGATGCAGTGACGTTGTGCCTACCCAGACTCTGTGAGACGAGTCAGGCCACCAAAAACGACTATGCCAAAAACGCTCGCAGCACTCCCCAGCAGCCAGTATGCAACGCTCTTGGAAGTTGTCTTGGGGAAGCTGCTCGACTGACTTTCAGTCTTGGTCGCAGCTTCCTCCAGTATCGCCCTCCCCGCATTCGATCCCTCAATGGTCGCGGTATTGCGGAGAGGCTGGGTCGATTTCCACCTCACCGATTGCAGGGCGAAGGGTCTCGATGAAGATCGTGAAGCGGAGACTGCGGATCGAATCGGCGAATTGAGGCATGGCGTAGATACGAAGAGTCGTCGTGAGAGGCGTGGAGCAGCAGTCCGCAGCTGCGGAAATGCCTTGTATATTGAAGCCATGGCAGCGGCACGTAGAGAGGGAAGAAGGAGGTTAGTCAGTCATCATGTCATTGACTTTGAGTCTTCGGTGGTTCGATGGGCCGGCGGCGCGCCAAGAAAGAACCCTGCATATCCACCGCCGTTGACAGGCGGAAGCGACGACCCACTCCGCAGGTTCGCAACTGCATCACCGGACCCCTCAGAGTGATGATCGCCATTTGGCGTTTTCCGCGCTGGCAGCGTGATGCGCCCAGCCTCCACCGCATTTTGCTAACGTTATCTTCCTATTCTCCTAGTACTTTCACCGTCTCTACTTCGCGTGCGTGACCGCCCCGTGTTATTAGACCCGGCGTGCACTGCGTTACCCCACCCGCTCTGGTCGCATACTCCGTCGCTTTCAAACACCACGACCCATGTACTTCAAGAGCAGTGTATAGCATAGCATGGACCCCGCCCATCAGCCACCCACAGGTCACGGGAGCGCCAGCCTCGATCATGACGCCCAGCCGGAACTTGGTGGATTAAATCGCAATGAAACATGGCCGCTGGTTGAAGCAGAGAGTACAGAGGGCGGCGCAGGCTCAAGTAGCACTCCATACGTCAGCCTTTTCTCACCGAATGTACCCGCGATACCACCCTCTGCACCATCCGACCTCCCTAGTAGCCCCAGGAACCACGTGAGCCACTCTAGGTCTCTTAGCTACTCGCGCTCTATGCCATCACTGGCAGGCTACTCCAGCATGACATCGCGCGCCCCTAGGAATCACGTCTCGCCTGACCGGCCACCCATAGTTCAGCTACAGACACAGATTGATCAAGCCCAAAAGAGCGCTGACGACCCAAACACACCCCTCGAAGAGCAGGGCAAAAGGCGCACTACCCTGGATCTTATGCGTGCCGAGCATTCTGTTCGCACCGACATCAGCAGGTTGTTCAGCGAGAGTGCGGCTATGCCAGGAACCAGAGCACCTTCCTACAGCAATGCGACCGGTCCGCTGTATCTCCGTGGTGAGAACCCCTACGATATCGGATTGTGCACCCGCTAACATTGTCAGCCTCAGGCGAAGCCATACCGCTCCCAGATCACCTCTACACCCGCGGATTAGTCGAAGGACGACACTCGGACATCACAATCATTGCCTTCGGTAACCGATACCCCCTGCATCGTCTCATTCTTGACCGCGCACCATTTTTCACGACCGCTCTTTCAGAACCATGGCTCGAAAGTCAGTCCAAGGAAGTCAAACTACATCCAGAGGAGATCGATTCTAGCATAACGCAGGCATCGTTTGAGCTGGCCATAAGAAAGCTCTATGGCGTGGATATATCAAAAGAGTCGGATGCCGAGGCTATCGGTCTGTTCGCAACTGGCTGTTGGCTGGAGATGCAGGACCTCATCGACTCTGCAATCGAATCCATACTGCGGCAGATGGCACCAGAGACGCTTGCATACCTCATCCGTTTAGTCACCTCCAACTACTACGGCCGATCTGGAGACCGCATACTTGAATCAGCCAAAGCAATGTTAAGCAGGAATGGCTGGGAAATGCCACTCAAATACTGGGACGACATGCCAGGCGACATCATCCGCGAGCTCGTAGGATCGGACGGCTTCTTTGTCGACAGCGAGTGGGACCGATGGGTGCTCTCCAAGCGTCTTCTTGACCGCCGCCTACGACAAGCCGCCATCGAGGCTGGTCTCATACAGCGAGGACAAAAGCCTATTCCACAGGCGCCCAACTCTCTCCGTCTCATGGCCGTTCGCTTTGACGGAGTTTATCGACAGAACGCCTTGACGACAGCGCACTCCTCTTCTGATGCGCAGGCAGACTGGCTTGCTCTTTACACCCTGCCCGACATTGAGCGCATACTCGTGTTGCTAGACGAAGGCATCCACTACATTCACATGGAATACGAGCAGCTTGAGTTCATCAGGAACGCCCGTGATGTCTTTGGCCTACCAGTGATGCCGGAAAGGGTCATCTCTAATGCACTGTGGCAGCAGCTGGCTCTCCGCCAGAGAGTGCTCAACACTGATGAATCTGCCCAGGAACTAGGTCTATGCCAATCAACGCCTGACCCCGAAGTAGCGAATGTGGCAACTAAGTCCGGAAGCGAGCCGACTAGCAAAGGAAAACAAAAAGAAGCTACAATTCCTGTTGATGAAGGCGATATCGAATCAGATAGCTGGGACGGTAATGGCAAACCACGGAAATTCTGGATCCCAAGCTCAGACTGCAACATCGTCCTCGGCAACGGGGCTGATCCTGTTGTTACGACCTCAAACTCTTTCCAACGCCATGCTTCGCGTCTATCAGCCACGATCCAACCAGAGGACGCACAATGGGCTACCGACTTCGCATCTACTCCGTCGACCTTGACCAACCCAAATACCCGCATGGACTTTGCGCAACGTCCGATATCAGCTGGCGGTGGTAACGCTGGACAGCCGAAGCCAATCGCCTACACCGAATTTCCCCCATTCCGCTTTTCGGCCGAGTTCCCCAACCCGCGCTTCCTTAAAGAGAAAAAACGGGTATATTCGAGGACAGTATCATATGCAGGCTCGTTGTGGAATATCTATATACAGAAAGTCCGCTCCGCAAAGAACATCCAGTTGGGCGTATACCTTCACCGTGCCAAAGAGCGAGAGGTAGACGAGACTGGACACATCAGTGGTCTTAGTCAGCAGAACAATGGATCCGTCGACGAGCGCATTGGTCAGCTAGAGCGCGAAATGCTCATGCGTAGTGATCGACGTGATCGCCGGCGTAGCACTCGAGTCCCGTTCATGGATCCTGGCGCAGAGGAAGACACCTCCGGTAGTGGCGGAGACGCTGACCCTTCTCTCGGCTCTCTAGGACTGCGCAACCCACTCTTCTCCAGTAACGGTCTCGGTCGCCATCGCAGTCGGCTACCAACTCGCGGCATCCCCCAATGGGGCTTCCACAATCTAGCCTCCTCCCCACCTCAAGACGGCGATGCCGTAGACTCACCCTCTTTCCCCAACCTTTCATACACGCCCTCCGACCACGAATCCGATACCCCCTCCACTGACGACGAGTCTGACGCAGCCGCATACATCAACCCCTCCCTTGCCTCCAAAGTCCAGCGCAAGACCCGCGCCATCGTCCCCGCACTCCCACCCTATGTCGACGGCCGACCAACCATAAAAACCTATTTCAAAATCTACAGCCCCTCCAAGGGCGGAAGGATGCTAAGCATCTACGAAAGCGCGCCTGACCGCTTCAACTTCAGTCAGAGCTGGGGATGGAAGAGCAGCACTTTAATGCTGGATGAGATTACGATTAGTGGTGGAGGTGATGATACCCTGGCTGGAACTAACCCGGCTGCGAGCAAGAAGACGGACGGCAAATTGAGGTTCATGGTTGTTATTGGGAATTTGTAAAAGGGCGTACATGGTGGGATGGTGTGAAATTGTGTGTTTTTTTTTTGTATGCATCAGCGATGGGTGTTGTGGTGTTGAGATAGTCTTCATCTAAGATGAGCTAGGATGCTACAAACAATCATGTACACTCTCTTCCGAATTTTCTACGCATGTACATGGAACACGCACCCAACCCTGTGACAGTGAAGTGCACATATTTTACTGATCTCTATCCGACCTGATCACAGCGCCATACACACCATTCCCGCAAACCCATGCCATGACATCGAAACAACGTATTGCTAGTCTTGCTTAAGACTTAGGGATCACCAACACAGGTTCTTTCCCCTCACCTGAAGACACGCCGCCCCATCCAGCTAAGAGGCACATGCTGCATGTCGTGTTGATATACGTGTATAGCCTTGGCCAGTTTAAAAGAGGTGACGTGAAAAGTTTGAATTTTCCCGCCCCTCTGTACGCCAGTGGCAACAACAGCATGTGGTGGAGACGTACTATAACTGATTATATAGATCCTTGCTGCGAACCAAGGTTGATTACCGACCAAACCAAAAGCTACAGCTGACACATAGCTTCCGAA
>Ga0181466_1000164_pt2 | contig 22378 bp, 19 predicted proteins | sample InSIn4gowninarea_FD_119078 | JGI IMG/M metagenome (GOLD analysis project Ga0181466, IMG submission 119078) | Clean room microbial communities from NASA Spacecraft Assembly Facility at Jet Propulsion Laboratory, Pasadena, California, USA -... ... | reverse complement strand
CTATGGACAGTAACCTGGATCCAGTCACCCCAATTTGCCTCGATGAGAGGGCCAGGATATTGGCCGTTGATCAAGATCACGTCCCGCAGAACACCATCAGGGGAGATCCGACCACGACTGATAGTGAAATCGTAGTAGCGAGTGACGCCTGTGTATGGGACATCACTTCTGATGGTGGCATCAGAGTTTGTCGTAGTTTTGTTGCCCCAAGGAGCAAGATGATATGGTGTGCCATCACCACGCGGAAGCCATTTGGGAAAGCAGCCCGTGCCGGTAGTGCCCCATGTGGAGTTGCCAACTTGGTCGAGACCAGGGCTGGTACTGGCCGGCGCAGAGCTTGGTGCCGATAGCGTTGTAACTGGGATAGCTGTGACAGAAGCCTCGGAAACAGGAGCGGATGTGGCAGTTGTCTCCGATGTGGAAGACAGACCACTGGTGCCAGCAGCGGTCGCTGTCAAAACTGAAGTGCTGACATAGGTGACGGTGGACGTGATCTCCCCGGAAGTGATATATGAAGTCGTCGGACAGACGGTTGTATAGTAAGTCAAGACATCGGTAACAGTGGTGTAACTTTGAGACTCCGGAGCAGCAGAATAGCTGGGAGAGGAAACGACTGTCGAGGTATTGGCGTAGTAGGGCGCTGGACTGCTGGACAAGCTTGAAATGGGAGTCGATTGAGAGGATGAGCCACCCGTTGGCAGATAAGATAGAGAATCTGAAGCCCAAATAGAAGACGACGAGTCCCATGAGCGTGCTTGATGGGCGTACTTTTCGGCTGCCGCACCACTAGCAGCGAGCGCGAGAAGTTGCCATTGGGTCCGCATTACTGTTGCTGAATTGAAACGGTAACGAATGAACTAGCAGCGAACGAGCGTGCAGAAAACGGGGCCGATAGCGAACGATTTCCCAGATCCAACAATGCGACCAGCAAAATATGATAGGCGTTTGAACGAGCAACGTGGCAGCACAGAGCGTATACATATCTATCCGCTGGGCTCGGAGGCGTGCTCCATCAATCTGGTTTCCAGCCTCCTTGGCCGGGGGTAATTGTTGCGGATGACACCACGGCGCAGCTGTCGTCCTGGCACTTGGACCCGTTTACGGCAACCTGACCTGGAAGCATGGACATGTTGATGCAGGTTTGGGTCAACTCTTGGAAGGCCTTTCCGAAAGGAGGCTGGGACATGGCGAATTGTGGAGGATAGCGAAATGAAAGCGCTGAGGTCCGCTGAAATGGCGCATGACAGGCTGGGGAGGAGCAGGGATGTCACTGACGATCAGGAACAGCGCCGTCGCGGATCCTGCTGCCTCCCTTGGATGTGGCTCCGTGGAGTGAGATGATGTTCCATCCTCTGCATGTTTGATTGCTGCTGCTGCGCCCTCGGTTCCATGGCGCCTGTGATGATAATCTCCTCGAACGTCAAAGCGCATACAGTGAGCGGGAGCAATTCATGGAATCGCACAGCATTTGTTTCTGGGGCGCGAGCAAGCGAGGCGGCGGGTGACTGCATGTATGCGCAGTAGTGCGAGTAGAGTTGCCGTGCAATCAAGGTCGGTCGTCCGTGCGATCAAGGAAGAGCAGGGGTGGTGCTAGGACGGGCTAGCGTGTGGAGAGAACGGTTCATCTCGATTGGATCGTTTCTGGGGCGATGGCGAGATAAGCTTTCGCTGCGTGCGCTGAACCCTGACTCGGCACATGGCGTTCCTTGCTATTCATAGCCAGCGTCTGGCAGAATTGGGTTGGAGTTGGAAGTCCTAGTCAACTTGGACAGCGTCTGAATAAGCAATGGCAGGAGTGAACCGATCAACTGGCTGGCTGGCTGGCTAGTCGCTGGTATGATCGCGATGCTCCAGGATTCAGATGGATGCTCTCGTATCCAGGTCTGGCAGGATTGGTTAAGAGCCGGAAGTCCTAAAGATTTTGGGCAACGTGCGAACAAGCAACGGCAGGACTGAGTCGAGCAAGAGGCTGTCTGGCTGGTATGATTGCGATGCTTCACGAATGTGGACGTACACGTCCGGATAATTAACAGTGACGATGGATGATTGATTACCAAAAGCTACGTGGCTAATTAAAGGTTTCTCATCCAGTCTTAGCTGCTTACATCAGCACCAGAACCACACGACTCTCAATCCTTGCTCTCCAGAGTCTCCGCCGGGATAGTCACAGCAGTCCTGAAGGCTCGCTTAGGCGGCGTGAGGACTGAAGTGTCGTCTTTTGTACGTTAGCAATGAGTATGTCATCTGTGAATGAAACTTAGTGTAATTGACATACCAGCTTCCAGAGCTTGTGGTGCAGTCTCACAGGCGGATCGGAGTCCGTGGAGAGAGGTACAAACGGAGAGAAAACGATGCATCTTGGAGCTAACAGAGCCAGATTAGTGACAGACTTCACAAGCGAGTGATGTGCGCGAACAGGTACAGACGAGGCCAGCTAGCTGGCTGCTGGCTGGTTGATATGCGTATGATGGCGACGCTCCATGGATCAGATTGATGCTCTCCTCAATGGCATGATCGCGACGCTCCTTGGGGCGGACTGATGCTCTCCGGACCAGATGCGGACAGGTTGGCTACTTGGCTGGCTGGTTTGCGTATAATGGCGGTAGTCCATCGATCAGAATGATGCCCTTCTCAACAAGGCAAAGGCTGGTGCGTCTGCTTATGATGCTACATCGATCAGTTCAATGATCTTCTCGACGAGACCTGGGCTGGTTTGCGTACAACCGCGGTGGTACATCGATCAGAATGATGCTCTTCTCAATAAGACAAGGGCTGGTGCGTCTATTCCTGATGCTACATCGATCAGTATAACGCTTCTCTCGATGAGACCTGGACTGTTTTACGTACCATGGCGGACATCCATCAATCAGAAGCATGCTCTTCTCGATAAGGCCTGGGCTGGTGCGTATAATTGTGATGGCTCATCGATCAGAACAAGGCTCTCTCCGATGAGACCTGGGCTGGTGCGTATGTTTGCGATGCTTCGTCAGGACATTTTGGCTGACGTTGCCTTGCAGCTTCTGCGAGCTCATGGGACGGTTTGGCTATGCTTGTCGTTGCAGGTTCTGCGAGCTCATAGGATGTGTGTCCTGCTCGCGGAAGAATTTGGACGAGAGAAGACATGGTAGCTGCCTCGACTGGCGAATGAAGCCAGACCTCGTCGCGAAGCTGTAGGTCGGGTGCCAGCACGCGAAGGGCCTTGATGGGACATTGACTGGCTGGCTGATGGCTCATGGCCTGCTGGCTCGTATGATTACGATGGTCCATCGATCAGAATGATACTCTTCCCGATGGCACACTGGCTGGTTTGCACACAATCCCGATGGTCCGCGGATTCACGGATTGATCGGAGTCCTTGGAGGCTGATGTCAAGCTCATTTGAGATACGGTCTCGCTTTCAAGACTCTGGAAACTCGTGTGAGATTCGTTCCTGAAGGGAGGTATTTGACACTCGTGCGGACCGCGGTATAACGGAACGGAGAATAGCAGGTCGCCGGGCATTGGAATCCAGGTTGGAAATGGATTGTGTCTGGCCAATGTTGCGCAAAAAGGTTCCAGTGAGGCTGGCTGGCTAGTTGGCTGCTAGCTGGCTGATTTGCGTGTGATTGCGACGCTCTATCGATCAGATTAGTTAATGCTCTGAAGTCAGGTACGATGTTCGCTTTGCTAGGATACTCACTGGCTGGCTGGCTGGCGTATTTGCGTATGATTGCGAAGTCCATCGATCAGGAAGATGCTCCGATAAAATAAGGGCTGGCTGGGTTTGGTGGTAGTCCATCGATCAGAAAGATGCTCTTCTCGACGAGACCTGGGCTGGCTGGGTTTGGTGGTATCGATCAGAGTGATGCTCTCCTCGATAAGACCTAGGCTGGTGCGTATGATTGCGATGCCTGAGACTTGCGACCTGTGTCCCGACCACGGAAGACAGAGGCTGGTGCATATGGTTGCGGTGCTGGAGATCTGAAAGTGTCTCCTGCTCGCGATTAAGGCTGGTGCGTATGGTTGCGATGCCTGAGATTTGCGATCTGTGTCCTGCTCGAGGAAGACAGAGGCTAGTGCGTATGGTTGCGGTGCCGGAGATCTGAAAGTGTCTCCTGCTCGCGAGTGAGGCTGGTGTGTATGGTTTGCAATGCCTGAGATTTGCGATCTGTGTCCTGCTCGTGGAAGATTGTGAACGAGAAGACTGGCGATAGCTGCCTCGAATGGCATCGCGAGGTTGTAGGCCGGCTCGTATGAACGCGATGTTCCATGGTAAGAGAAGATGCTCTTTTCGATGGGACTTCGGCTGGTTTTCTTCTGGCAGTTGGCTGCTGCTGAGAACGTTCGTACTGGCGGACATGATGGTAGCTTGCTTGGCTTCGATCAGGAGGTACACCCCTCCTCCTGAGAATTGTCTCCCTAACGCCACGTAGAGGCGCAAGCTGTGTTAGGGTCGGTCAGGCTCCCGATGGAGTCATCATGCAGGCCGCGGACGGCATCACACGGTACCCTCCTGCATGACTTGCCCTGACCTGCCACTGGATTAAGATTCTTGAGATGGATTAAGCTTGAAATCCGGGACTTTGTTAACGGTGCTTCCACACAAGCACCGGGGTATCAGGCAGTAGTTTAAGGACCCCTGCCACGTCGAGTCGAATAAATGCCGTCTAGGAACTCTCCGAAAGCGGTGCTGGCTGCCTCGCCGGAACCGCCGCGACAACAACGTCAGTGAGCTCGGCGAGCTCAATTCCGCTGGACCAGCTTTGCTCGCGGCGGCCCGGGACAGTCTCCAGCTGGCCGAAATCGAATGATCCGAGGGAGCGAAAGCGGCGCGAGGTGATCCAGGGCGACCACACCGTTTTTCCTTCGCGGTCCTGCCTTGCTATTGGCGACGGTCTCCAGAACAGCGGCCACTCCCAGATCGGTCCCAGATTAAGGCGAAGGTTCTCTCGCCAGCCGCAGTTGAACGTCTGGAATCCCCGGGGATCCTCGACATACTCGGGGGGCCCAAGCCCGGCAGCGGGAACCACCCGGGTAAACAGCGTCGCGTGCTCCTGGGCGCGGCGATTGTTGAAGACAGCATCGACCCACATCGCGCGCTCAATCCTGCCCAGCTCACACAAGAAAGCAATCGCCGCCACAGCCAAAACCGCAAACAGCCATTCCTCCTCCCCCTGCACTTTGAACGACCAAAGCAACACCAGAGCGAGCCCTGCGTTCCAGGCAAGGCTGAGGGCGAGGAGGGGGAGTGCCAGCAGGTACGGCTTCCAGTTGTCCCGGAAGATTGGCGCGGGGAAGAAGAGGCACGTGTGGTCGAAGAGCGGGAAGCATCGGCATAGGATTTCGCAATGGTACCACCTGTCCGGCTGCCAAATCGAACAAACGTGACACCAACGGCGACGGCAATCATCAGGTGCACTAACCTGCATGATTGCCGCGTCCCACCCGTTGTGCACCCCCATCCTCCTCCACGCCCACAAACCAACAAATGTGGTATAGTACCACAGGACCGCCGACACCCCATTGAGGAGGAGAGTGATGGCGAAGAGAGACCAGCCGAGGAGAGGAGAGCACGACGCCGAGTAATCTACCCTAACCCTACCCAGGCGTATTTGTATGCATTGGCATACAGGCCCAAGGCGTACTGCACAGGGACGAGGAGGCAGACGAGGGTTCCGAGGTAGTAGTCTGGATTCATGGTGCTATCTCAAGTCCTGGTTCAAAAAAGGGTTTGGTTGTCTAAGGAGAAAAGAAAAAAGAAAAAAGCAGACGCGGCCCTCTTATTATCTTTTGTCCACTATGTGTTGCCTCTAAGCAACGTTTCTTATACAGAAAGGGCAGGAGTACTTTACTCGGGCCTTCCTGTAATATGATATTGCTATGACAACTGATTAGGAGAAGGTGCGAGCTTACGGGCTCAACGCGGCCCTCTTCCTGTCTTTTGTCCACTATGTGTTGCCCCCAAGCAACGTTCCTCATACTCAAAGGGCAAGGCCAGCTTACTCGGGCATTCCTAGAATATGATATTACTATGGGAACTGAGTAGAGAGAAGGTGCAAGCTGACAGGTTTGACGCGGTCCTCCGCTGTCTATTTCCCACTATGTATTGCCTCTAAGCGACGTTGCTCGTAGTTAAAAGGCAGGCCTAGTGTTCTCGGGCCTTCTTATAGTAATCTTCCTGTAAGAGCTGAGTATGGAGAAGGTGCGAACTAACAGGTTTGACGCGGCCCTCTCACTGTCTATTTTCCACTATGTATTGCCCCTGAGCGACCTTGCTCGTAGTCAAATACCAGGGCTAGTTCTCTTAGGCCGTCCTATTATACGATATTGCTATAGTAACTAAGTAGGGAGAAGGCATGACCTTACGGGTTCGCCCCACTACGTGTACTGTATAGGAAGCTATTCTCCTCGGGACCCTGTTTGGGATTCTCAGGTCAGGCATTGCTATAACCTTGGACCGCCATAATAGCTGAGTTGTGGGGAGGATGTGAGCTTACAGGTTCGCCCCACAACGCGTACGTCCTAGGAAGGTGTCCTCCTTGACATACACCTGAACTCACCTAATGAGGCATTGCTATACTGTTCAGTTACTTTGATAGCTAAGTTATGGGAAGGGTGTGAGCTTCTTCTTTTCGCCGTCCTATTTATCTAAAGTATAGAGGTGTCCTCCTCAATACACATCCGAACTCGCCTAGTCGGGCATTGCTATAGTGTTCAATTATTTACTAAGTAGTGGGAGGGGTGTGAGCTTTTTTTGTTCGCACTCCTATCTATTCCTTATATAGAGGCGCCTTCCTCAGTACTCTTACGAACTTGCTCAGCCGGGACTTGCCATAATACTAGAATGGTAGGATCATTACGTAGGGAGAATGGTATGAATCCTTTGGTCCGCCCACTACCTCGGTAGGTATCCATCTGGTCTGGGAAGGTGCCTTCCCTAGCACACTTCCGAACTTGTCTGCTCAGGAATTGCAGCGTTGGGAATATTAGATCATTATCGAAGGGGAGGAAAATCTTAAACTATATTCCATAGAGAGGAAGGCTCACGCGTGTATTGAGTATCAACATCCTACAAAGGAAGTTCCTCCTCAGCCCATGAAAGGACCTTTCTTTCATAGGCAAACCCATAGTCGAGGAATGCGATAACGACCAAGGAAGAGAAAGTCCATACCTAATTTTCGAAAGGGGAAGCTTTAGCCTACCTTATGTCTCCTGAGATCCTCCTCTGGAGCAGAGTTCTCCTAGGCACACATAGGGACTATTCCTACTTGGGCAAGCTCATAGTCGAAACTGGATCCAAGATCAGAAAGGAAAAGGTCCATAGCCAATCTTCAGAGAGAGGAAGTCTTAAGCCAGTGTCTCTCATAATCCTCGTCTAGAGGAACTTTCTCCTAAGTACACATAAGCACTCTCTGTATACAGGCCTGAGCCAGATCCACATCTATAACCACTAGCCATCTTCTGAATCGTAATTATGCTGAAGTCCATAACTATGCTCACTTCCGTAACGTATACTAGCGTCTCCAGCTGCCTTTCCAAACAGCCTCCATATCCAGCTGCATGATCGTCTGAGGACTCCAGTTACAGCAGATTACAGTCCGTAGCCGCGATACTGGAGCATCAACACATTGCTCCCGAGTTCATTGCTTAGCACACAAGCAATAGGCAACCGGTGTCCGATGTTTCCTGCATGTTTATTCGGCGGCCGGATCAGGTAGGCATACAGAGTCTCGCTGTTAGGAGTCGGGAGCCGAAGGTCTTCGAAGTCGGTGATGCCGAATTAAGACGGGTTAGGGACGGTGGTGCAGGCGCCGACAGAGATGTTGCGTGGGTAGATGAGCTCTCTGCGACGGTACGTATTAATAGTTGTACGACCTCGGCGACGGCCATGCCGTACCCGCCGTCCTCCTTCGCCGTCGTTATGATCTTGCTGCAGTTTGCGATGGCGGCGGTCTCGCCGTGCAGGAGCGGGTTGGCACACGAGGCTTCGAAAACGTCGTTTCGCTGCTCAGGTTCCCATTTCTTCTCGACAGCCAGTGTTGAGGTAGTATACTTTGCAGACGTTAGCCAAGTGTTGAAAATTGAGGGAATTTGAACGTACTGCATAGTGATCAATGACCATCCGCGTGGCGTATTATTCGGCGGGCCCGATAATGCTGTTGAATGTCTGCCGGTTCTAAAACGTTAGTCAAGTGGGTGGATGATGCCAGAGTGGCGAACGTACTGTATAGTACTACAATGACTACCCAAGTGGTATATCCGACTATCCCGACAAAAAGGCCGACTTTCATGTTCGGTCGGTATATAGGCGCTGTAAAACAGAAACTCCAGCATGGAACGTCGCCTTGATGCCGATTATGAAGCACAATCAGTCGCTCATACCGCAGTGTCAGGCGTGAGATTCTTCGAAAACAACGGAAGAACAGAAAGGTAGGAGATGCGGTAAACTTGCAATGTTGAGAAATGAGGGGCAAGATCCTTTCCTGTCGTTTAGAGGAAGCTCCTACATGGGATGTTGATACCTGAATAAGACACGTGAGGTAGGCTGCAGCTTTCCCTTTCTCTAGATTCAGGTATGGACCTTCTCTTCCTTAGTCGTCATTGCATTCCTCGACTACGCATTTGGCTAAGAGAGCAAGATCTTTCTGTATTCCTAAGAGGAGGTTTCTTCGTGGGATGCTGAGTGTGCGAGGCTATATAGGAAGGCGGGGAAGGTCGAGCAACCATCTCCACGGTGACCTTCCTCCCTCTCGTAGCTACATACAGGTATCTAAGAGGAAGGCTCAAGCCTAAAACAATCCTATTACTTACCCGGAGGAAGTCTTTCTCCAGAACACATAAGGACGTTCTTAACCCAGGCATTATCATGAGGGAAACCGGGATCACTCCAAAGCAAGAGGCAGGCGGACGCGTACTGCTGAGATTGAACTGGAAACGGTCCTTGTAAAGCGCTATTTTTGCACAAATTCCGTACTTACATATCTGTAAGTAGTATGATAGGTAACAGGACAAACAGAAACAGGTACATTGCCGATTAAAGGGAAAGCGTCATCGCTGTTGCTATATGCGTGCACCATTTCAATCATGCCCTGGCCACCAGTCCGAAAAAGTCCGAAAAATTATGGCAGTCTCCCTTCTCATTGGTCCAAACACAGCATAGGACTCTGTACCACTCTTCGTAATCTGAATCCTGTCAGCGAAATCATTAAAGCAACGTGAAGGCCGTGCCTTACATACCGTCTATTGCCAGAATGAAATCCCTAGCGGGGCAGGTTGCCCTTGCACAAGGCCAAATCTCCTCATCCAACCATTCTCTGTCATCTTCGGCGCAGAAATCTCCTCGTGTGCTCTTCGTGATATCGAGGTGGTGTCTGGATCCGCGCACACATATTTCCTTCAATAATATGAGTATATAATTAGAAAACTCCTGTGTCAATGGAGCAAAGGGATGTTACCATGCATGGGTGTAGTGTTGTAGTATCTATTGGCGCATCATTATCCAAGTCAGGAGGCGGTATGTATCTTGACGATCTTGAGGTGGCTGACGCCGCTAAGGCGCATAGTAGGGACACCACACGGATAATGCGCATTTCAAGTTCTGTGATCGATAGCAAGTCCAGGGGGCAAAAGGTGAGATTAGGGCGGCCGAAAACGGGTGCCTTCTGTACGTAGGTAGATACTCGACGTAGCTTTTTGGGAGAGCAGGGATCGGGTCCCTTTTGTACGTAGATATCTACTCAACGTGATTCCTTGTGGCCACGACTCCTTCCGAACACCTAAGTTAAGCTTCATCGGAATTACGAACATAAGCTTCATCTCCAGTGTGCCCAACGTGACTCGTTGCCGCACTAGCATGATTACATACAGTCCCTGGTATAAGTATTACGACCACAAGGTTAATGCGGTAACAAAGCTATGAATTCTCTATGCGAACTTTGTCCTTCCTGACTGGCATACCGAGTCGCGCATAGTGCATTTGTAGGGGAAGAGAAAAATACCGCTACCACCACATCCACGGATCGCCCGTCCATCTCTAAACATACCAAGAGTCAGTTGTCTGGCATACCTCTCTGTACCATTGCTGGGAATCTGGGCTATGTTAGCGAAACCATGAAAACATCACCCGGGCCGTGGCTTACCTAGCATTATTACCTTGCGGTTTTCGGTAGGGCAAGTTTTATCGATACAAGGGTATATATGATCGACATTCCAGTGCGCGACTTTGGCATCGATCCAGCAGAATTTGTTACGCGAGTGCTTCTCAATGTCGTAGTAATGGTTGTGCTGGCGCATGCATTGTTGCTTTGAAAGTTTTTTAGCATGGACAATTCTGGTAGAATAGACGGGAGCAAATGGATGGATGAGATCTCACTATACATGGGTGCAGTGAAGAGATATCCACTGGTGCATCTGGGGGCGTATCATAAGTTGGCACGTATCTGGACGGCCTCGCTGTCGTCAGGGCCGACAAGCAGAGTAGGAGAATACCTCGGGCGATGCGCATTTTGATTTTGGCGAGCAACACTAAGTCTCAGAGGCAGATGGATAGATTGGGACGAGGAAATCGGGTGCCTTTTGTATGTAGATGCTCAAGGTGACACCTATGGCCATGGCTCCTTTCAAAAATCTACCTAGGTAAGCTTTGTCGAAATCACGAAGCTTCACCTTGGATGTGCCTAACGTGATTATCTAAGGGCCACATGGATGTGCCTAACGTGATTATTTAAGACCACGTGGATGACCAGGCGCATACAGTACCTGGCCAGAATGTTGCAACCGCACGTACTATACAGTACTTACGACCTCCGGAACTTCGAACCTTTATCATTGTCATGAAGCTTCCGCTGTCATAAAGTGCTTTGTGCATGAGATCAAATTTCATTCGGTAGGGCTGCCTTAACACACAGCTCGAACTTACAGTGCCCTGACAGGTAGAAAGAACCCCTCCACTTAGGAATGAGATCCAGAGATGCGCGGAATGGCACATATAGCTCAACGATCATCCGAATCTGCGTACGAATGCGATCAAAGCACTATTTGCTTTCACTATTTCACTTAGCAAGTCACGTGGAGGGGTTCAACCTTCCTGTCATGGCACAGTACATACTTGCCTAGGCCGCGTAGAAGCGAAAACTTATTTTGACCGCTTATGATCGTAGATGCCGACATTGTACAGTGCCCGGTACAGGACGATTGAGCCCCTCCACCAGCGAGCTAATCAGGGGCAGGAAAGGTCGCTGAGGGGTCCATATTTAGGGATGCGCGTGTGAAAATCAGGTGGCTGGGAGCTCGCGTTCATGTATATATGGTAGAGCTCTCGCTCCTTCCTGGGTGGTTCACTGTTCAATCAGCCAATTCACCACTCCTCTGCACTTCTACAACCATCACTGCCAGTGACTGATTCTCACAGCGCGGAATACTTTGATAGCCCAACGAGAGGGGTTCAATCTTCCTCTCCGGGCACTGTACATTGAATGTTCGGGTTCTATGCGGTTGTGAACAATAACTCGGCCCCCATTCTACGGTACATTTGCCCGAGGTTTGTCTGCTCCGAGCTTGACAATTACCTTACTTATCATCTAGTTACCCTGCTTCCACCAATCCGGATACTACAACCGAGACTTCGATTCCCGGAGCCTACGCCCCAATTCATCGAACTCAATCTTCTCCCCAGTCCTAAGGCTCTCCTGCAACGCTTCCACAATCTGCATCCCCTTAAGCGCCGTATCAAGCGTATACGGCAACTCTCTACCATGCAGCACACACTCCGCCCACACCTCCAGCTCCGTCACAAACGCATGCTCATACCTCCCGTAAAAGTCATCCACCAACTCATGCCTTATACCCCCCTTGTCCGCAACCTCGAGTAAGTCCTTCCTTGGCGTCAGATTGATCTTCAACATGCCGTCCGTCCCAATAATCTCCGTGCTGTTATCAAACCCATGCTTCATAGCCCGACTAGCGAAGAAATACGACACGCGCTTCGGCAGCCCCTTAGTAGCGTCGGGGTACCACTCCACGACGCCGACAGCGTGGTCATAGTCGTGCACCTTCGCCAGCTCCGGGTGCTGCGCTCCGATCCCGGTTGCCCAGAGCACGCGCGGTTTCGCGTCGGCGCCGAAGAAGGAGAGGGTGAGGTCTACGTCGTGGATGGAGGTGTCGATGAATACCCCCGGACTTGTGCTCGCGTAGCGCAGGTAGAAGGGCGAGCGGTCGTACATGTCGCAAGTTTGGGATCTGACGACTTGGGGCGCGCCGATCTCGCCGGCGCGGATCGCGGCTAGAGCTCGCTGGTACGAGGCGTCGAAGCGCCTGGTGTAGGCGGTCATGACGACGATGTCGGGATGCTGTTGGGCGCATGGCAGGATCGACCGTATCTGTTCGGTCGCTTCAGTAAGGTGATTTGTGACGCGAATCTACCGCATACCGCATACCTCGGTTGAAGACATGGCAAGTGGTTTCTCGCACAGCACATGTTTTCCTCTCTCAATGCACATCTTGACCTGTTCAGCGTGTGCTTTGGTCGATGATGCGATGATCACGCCCTCCAAGCCTGGATGATCCAGAATTTCTAGGAGAGACTGGTGTATGGTGACGCCGTGAGGGATCAGCCACTCCTTCGCCCATTCAATATCCTCAGGCGCAGGAGTGAACACGCATATTAGTTTGGTAGGGGCGCGTGATCTAAGAGCGTTCAAGGCATGTTGTCTTCCTATCCTGCCTAAGCCGACCACACCGACGTTCAGTACGCGAGTGTTGCGCTCGGGCGTGGGGTTCGACATTAGAAGTGATGATACTGGTGCCCAGGTCTGATTCCAGGCTTTCGGTTCCAAATTATGATCTATAGAGCTTTTATCCAGCAAGACAACATTGAATGCCGCTGAAAGTCCTCCATATCAGATGTTGGGTTTAGGTACGTGGAGATGACTACACGCTCGGCTGGGACCACCGCGTTTCCCGAAATGGAAACCCCGCCGGGGGATCTATTCCCGAGACTACATCCTCCCCCAGCCTGTGCGATACCGGGTGGCTGCACGGAATGCAACGTACTAATTGTAAGATATACATGTATATCCCCTTTCTTGGCTTCCTTGGTATCACGAGGGGGCGTAATAGCCATACCTATGAAGCAGGTGCCGATTCCGGCGCCAAAGGATCAACGCCGCGGTTGAGCATACCGATAGCACCACATTGACTCATACTATACGAACGACATCGGGAAATCTTTAAACTATATCAACGTTTCATCTGTTCCAATCCCCGGAATAAGGACAAGAAATCCACCATGGACGACACCGGGGTACAAGCTTCCAAGATCAACGTTCACTCGATCGAAGCACAACACTTTGTCGAAGCTGTCCTCAAAGGCAACGGAGTGCCTCCAGAGAATGCAGCAATTATAGCTCGGTGCCTCGTCCAAGCAGATCTTCGAGGCGTAGACACTCATGGCATCAACCGCATACCGTCATACATGGCTCGGATCAGACAAGGCGTACTTAATGCCACAGACTCTCCTACCCTGAATCAGATTACACCCGCAGTGGCGCAGGTCGACGGCAACAACACCTTCGGCTTCCTCGGCGCACACATGGGCATGCAAAGGGCCATCGAGATGGCGCAGGTCTATGGGATCGGTATGGTATCTGTGAAGCACTCGAACCACTTCGGCATGTCCGCCTGGGTCGTGCAGCAAGCCATTGATGCAGGCATGATGAGTCTGGTCTTCACAAACTCATCGCCTGCGTTACCGGTTTGGGGAGGCAAGGAGAAGCTGATGGGGGTCAGCCCGATCGCATGCGGCGCTCCGGCGGGCAAGGAGAGACCTTTCATCCTCGATATGGCCCCCTCGGTCGCTGCGAGAGGGAAAATTTACAAGGCGAAACGCCGCGGAGAGAAGATCCCGTCGGACTGGGCGCTTGATGCTGAAGGACGACAGACGGATGACCCATCTGCAGCCCTGGAGGGTGTCATGCTACCCATGGGAGGACCGAAAGGCTCGGCACTGTCCATCATGATGGACGTCTTCTCCGGCGTCTTGTCCGGTTCGGCTTTTGCTGGGCACGTTACGAATCCCTACGATCCCTCGAAACCGGCCGACGTGGGCCACTTCCTAGTAGCGATCAAGCCGGACCTGTTCATGAGCCTCGAGGACTTCAAGGACCGGATGGACTACCTCTACAAACGCGTCGTGGGATGTGAGAGAATGGCTGGTGTCGAACGGATTTACATGCCTGGGGAGATCGAGCAGGAGACTGAGCGGAGAAGGTTGGAGGAGGGGATCCCGTACGTGCAGGCGGAGATTGATGCCCTGAATGAGGAGGCGGACAAAGTCGGAGTGGGTCGCTTGGAGGTCATGCAGTGAAGAGGCCTGGATGAGGCAATGCATGGCTGGGCTCGGTCGTTGGCCCTATCACAGGACCAAGTTCAGCGTTCAAACGCCGGTATGCCGCGTCAATGCCTTCAAAAGCCGTCGAATTATCTGCCAAGTTCAACATGACTCGTGTCGACGTGCATGCATTTCTTAGAGTAGGGATTGCAGGTATCCCGCCGTTGCAGGGCCAAGGAGCAGACACGCGTTGAGCCCTGAGCCAAACACGTTCGATTGGTACCTTAACCTCTCGGTGAAGTCTGGCGGACAGCGGCTGATGTCGGAAACCCTCCCGAGTCTCTCACAGCTTCCATCTCGCCAAGCGAACGATGACGCCCCCACGGGGAAAGAGATCCAGTTTGGGGGCAGGAGCGTGCGCCAATGTGGATCATAACAATCATGGTATACCGACATCTTCGTCTCGTGCATAAGGGCACGCGAAGCCAAGAGCAACTTCGGCTATCGACCGCTTAACGTTTTGATAGAACCCTGCGGAGAGCATCGCAAGCCTCCGGGTTCTCCCACCATCGTCCACGCCGTGTCAGGAGATCCGCCCAATCGCAAACGCACCGAACGCGGTTCGTTCCTGCCCAGCGGTGTTTCCGCTCCCTTGGCAGCCTCTTGGCCCCTCCACGCCGACCGCTTGGCAACTCCACGCCCTCCCCTTGGCGACTCCAAGCCCTATGCACTACGAGAACGAGTTCCACGAGGGGAAGCTGGAGGAGGGTGGGGAATTGCGGGATAGTTCAAAACCCGGTCCATCAATCAGACCCAGCCGAATGGCAAGCAGCGTGTCATGGAGAAGTTGGGTCGAAGCATAAGTAGCACCTCGCGCGCCCGCCCAAGGAAACACCATCAACACTCTTGCCCGAACCGCTGCCCAGACTCTGCGCTTGACTGTGCTTGACTGTGCTTGACTGTGCTTAGCTTTCCTTGTCAACATGTTCAAGAAAAAGCTTCAAGATACGCCCAAGGAGGCGCTTAACTGGCGGCTATGGTATGGCGTCTTTGGTAAGCTTGTCATCCATTACGCAATGCGGCCTCCCATGGTTCTATATCTCAGTGCTCGACTTCTAACGCCCCCTCAGTTTTTGGGTTGATGGGAGCAGCAAGAGGTCTTGACGAGGGCCTGATCGGCACCAGCGCCTCCCAGAAATCGTTCATCGCGAAGTTCGGCCTCAAGAATCCAGACCTGAGCGAAGCACAGCAAGCGGATCTCCTCTCGAACATCACATCCATGGTGCAGATGGGCTCCATCCTCGGTGCCCTCATCGCCTTCTACCTGACCGACAAGATTGGCCGCCTCTGGGCAACGAGGGAGCTGTGTTTCCTCTGGGTCCTCGGAGTCGCCATCTTCCTCGCTTCGGCGCCGTCGGGGAATATCGGCATGGTGTACGCTGGACGCTTCATTGCTGGTGTTGGGATTGGTCAAACCACTGTCGTGGCCCCAACATACCTGGCAGAGACAGCACCCAGATCTATTCGTGGGCTCTGCGTGGGCGCATTCTCTGGAGCCGTCTACCTGGGCATCATGCTGTAAGTACACTAGACCCAACCCTCTGTTTCATCACACTAACCCAGTGCAGGGCGTATTTCGCATCTTGGGGCTCATCCATCCACATCCCATCAACGACGCAGCTCCAATGGGTCGTGCCGAACCTGATGCACATCTACTTCGCCGCCATCATCTGCATCCTGAGCTTCTTCGCCATCGAGTCTCCTAGATGGCTCGTCAAGGTCGGCAAGCATGAGAAAGCAGCCCTGAACCTCAGTAAGCTCCGCAAGCTTCCAGAAGATCACCCATACGTCCAGACAGAGCTCATCGACATCAACGACCAACTCAACAGGGAGCGTGAGGCGACGATGGGAGCCTCCTGGCTTGGCCCAATCAAAGAGCTCTTGACCATCCCTGCGAACCGCTACCGTCTGATGCTATCAATCATGAGCCAGATCCTGGCCCAATGGAGCGTAAGTCCCTTCCGCCCTGCCATCCCCCCTTCCCGCGCTAACCCCTCCCCAGGGCGCAAACTCCATCACGATCTACGCGCCCGAATACTTCGCGATGATGGGCACGAGCGGCCAGAACGAGAAGCTGTTCGCGACGGCCATCTTCGGCATCGTGAAGTTCGTGTCCGCGATCATCTGCGCGCTGTTCCTGATCGATTTCATCGGGCGCAAGCGCTCGCTCAGCTCCGGCATCATCCTGCAGTTGACGGCGATGCTGTATATGGCGCTGTTCCTCGTCATCGACAGCAACGTCGGCAGCGAGGGGGCGGCGCAGACGCCGAGTCAGAAGCGGGCGGCTATTGGCGCTATCGTCGCTATCTATATTAGCGGGTTTGGGTGGGCTTTGGTAAGTCGTTGCCCTCATTCCCCCTTTCACCTTTCCCTTCCCCTTCCCCTTCCCCTTTCTTCCCCTTTCTTCCCTTTACCTCGAACACGTCGGATAGCACAGCACAGCAGACCACAACTAACGCCCCCCCAGGGCTGGAACAGCGTCCAATACCTCATAAACAGCGAAATCTACCCCCTGCGCCTCCGCGCCTTGGGGGGCAGCATCGCAATGACATTCCATTTCGCGAACCAATACGGCAACTCCAAAGCCGTGCCGACCATGTTCATCAGCATGACGACAGGGGGCACCATGTTCTTCTTCAGCTCCGTGACCTTCATCGGTTTAGTCTGGGTCTGGTTCTTCCTGCCCGAGACCAGCGGCCGCAGTTTGGAGGCCATCGATGCCATTTTTGAATTGCCGTGGTATCTGATTGGGAGGAAGGGGAAGCAGATGACGGAGGGGGTGGGGAGTACGGCGGAGTATTATCATTCGGGTAAGGAGGATATTGAGATGGTTGAGGATGTCCGCGAGGAGAATCGCAAGGTCTGAAAGAGCGTCCACGTGTTGTGCTTATCTTGGAGGATTTAGTGAGGGTAGGAACCTGATATATGTGAGAAAATTAACGAAATTTGCGTTTTTATGTGCCCCGGCCGTTGAATGTGGTATCGAAAATAATAATTACAATGAGATAGTTGCCGTGGTCGAGCGGCCGTAATGGTGATGTGGCGCGGCCCCTTAGCCATGCAAGAAGCGCAGGACTCTCCCAATTCACTTCCCCAAACCCTCAACCGCTGTGGTCTGGTCCCTGAAACCCCGAATCTACCCCGCAGATACCTGGGATGTGGAGTCTGCTGCTGGATCTTCCTCCCAACCCCTTCGACACAACCCAATCGATCTCACACCACGCCCGACATCGACCATACCTCCACCTCTCCCTTTCCAGCAAGCTTTGAAACGCTTCGCCCGCAAAACGCTCACAAAGCCATTGAGAACCTACTCATTAGCGACCCCCTCAACCTTCATCAAAAACTCCCTAATCCTGCCCACCTCTCCCGCCCCCAACGCCTCCCTCTCACTCTCGACCGCCGCAATCAAGCTGCCCAAACACTCATCCACCCTCTCCTCCTCCGTCCCCGTACACAGCGCAATCACCTTCCTATACTGCTGTTCCAGCTCCACACTCCTACTCTTCAGCGCCGCCGACGCGGACGAAAGATGCGCATTATTCCTCTCATACGCGGCGAGCAGCGCACGCAGTTGCGACATCGAGGGGAGCGACGATAGCATACCGCTCTGCAGCGCATGCTCCAAATTTTCCTGGTCGAGCTGATCGAGCGCGCCGGCCGTGGGATCGACGGCCGTGTCGGCGTCGCCGATCTTGCGCTTGACGGCGCCGGAGTAGGCGGCGCTGCCCTTTTTCTCCTCGAGGACGTGGCGCAGGTTTGCGATCTTCTGGCGGCGCTCGGTGCGGGCTTTGACCTTGCGTTGCAGGTTTAGGTACAGGTCTGTTTCCTGCTTTTGCTGGGCGGAGAGCTCGCGGATCTGGGCGTTGAGGGCGTCGATTTGGGCCGTTTTGGTCGCGAGGAGTTGTTTGTGGGCGGCCAGGTTTGTTGTGAGCATGCTGGTTAGAGCTGGGTGGGTTAGCTTTGCTGTTACATCTTGGTGGACGGATCGTTGGCAATCTGGGAGTATACTTACAAGATATCACGTCTTGACTCTGGTCTTCGGCTTGGCTGCCATTGCTCAACGTAGAATCAACGGGCTGGACGGCGGCTTTGTCTGGGCTTTCAAGCCCAGGATCAAGTGCAGGTGGCGGTTGGGACAAGAATGATCCACTCATCATTGAAACATCCTGCCCACCATCTTCGACACCGACTCCGAAATCACGTGCCGAAACACCTTTGTAATTGGCGATAGAAGGGTCGGCTTTGATTTCCAGCAGCTGCTGTATGATGCTGCGGTTGCCAATTCTGGCGACTAGATTGAGCGCTGTATTGCCAGTTTTATCCCGCGCGTTCACAATGGTGCTCAAGAACCTCATCAAGGACATTGCTCCCCTGCTCGATTGTACAACATGCTCTTGGCTGCCGATCTCGCCATTGGTTGCGTCTTGTTGGGATGACCGAACGGTGGATGCGCTTCGTACAAGAAACTCCAGTAGTGCTTCCAAGTAGTATTTGCTGCTAGGTGCCCGGCCCTTGATACCGCAGGACACTGCAATGTGATGGAGGATAGTTCTACCCTGCGCATCTCGCACATCAATCAATGCGCCTAACAGCTCAAGGATGTCAGGGAAACATGAAAGCTCCCAACTGTTGTTGACAAGGACGGCAGATATGAGGGCACTTTGGCCCGCAACATTACCACGCCGAATGTTGGCGCCTTTGGCAATAAGCAGTCTGAGCAAGGGTACTCTTGCAAGCGTGGCGGCCCAGTGAAGGGCGGTGTTAGCCGAGGTGTCAAGGGGTATGTTAAGGTCATCCGCAGAAAGCTGGGTGATTGCAGGATGTGTAGAGTAGTCCATCCTCCCGGAGTCCGCGAACAGATCAAGCAGGAGTGCTTTCTTCTCCTCTTCCTCGCGCGTCGAAGGTGCTGGCAATGGTGGTAAGGTAGTGGGCTCATCTCCATCAAACACTGCAGCGTCATCAGCGAATTGCTGCTGGTTGTAGATGAATGATTCATTGGGTTCGGTTGGAGTTGCAGAGCGCATAGATGCATCGACATCCATGTTCTGCATGCCATCGTCCTGAGAAGCTCGCATTCTTTTCCGCGGAGGCTCTTGTCCACGATCACGCCATCCATTTTGACTGGGATAAGCAGAATCTGCAACAGGCCCACCGCCAAAGCTGCCTTCAGACATCATACTTTGCTGGCTGGCACTAGGATTCATCCCTTGTATCTGTTGCTGTGACGGTTGTCTGGAAAGAGAGCTTGACTGCCGGTATGGGTTTCCAGACCGAGCTCCTGGAGAGTTGATGCGTGCCGCTTTGTTCATTGCGGCTAAAGCGACAGATGACATAGGCGATCATATGTTGGAGAAGAATGTGCCACCTGCTTGTTGCATGCCATTTCGGCCATCCATGCCACCATTGTAGAACTTCTTCCGCTGTGCGGCCATGGCTTGTTCCTTGGTAGGGGTATCCTGCTGACCACCAGTGGTACCATCCGCGTCCATATCGTAATCCAATAGCGGCCTAAGCATATCTTCAACTCCATACTGCCTGCAGAATTCGCGACCTCTTTGATAGCTGATCCAGGTACCCTGGTATTTGCCGTAACCACCTTGGACTTTCTCATAATGGCCAGTCAAGATCTCCTTCTCCAGCACCTTGGTACGCTTTCCTTTGTCGACACCTGCGACCTTGAGGATCTGAGTCGCATTGAGCCATCCGTCTTTGCGACGTTTCATGCAAGCAACCGCGTTGACTTCCATTTCATACACAGACACACCGGAATACACCGCCTGAGCCTGCTGTTAGCCGCCTGACCAGATTTGCTGTCCAGTCTTCTGTGCAACAACTCACGGTATATATCTGAGGCTTCTCATATGACTGAGCCATGTTGCCTACGTATGGGGATTCGTTCGGGTGGTTTCTATATCCGGGATGGGCCATGGCGCCATTTTGAGAGGACATGCTCTGGGAAAGCGAAGGGTGATACTGATGATGCGATTGCGAGTGTTGGGAAGAGAAAGACATATTCTGGCTATTCTGGAGGGTTTGCGACGTGTAGGGATTGCTGTCGGAGACTTTGCTCGGGCTCCTGCTGTGGAAAGACTGGTGCATTGGGGTGGTGGTGGGATGCGGGGCTTGCGCCATGACGGCGGGCGTGGCCATGTAATGGCGGGCGATAGGAGCGAGCGGATGCGCAGTTGTTGTTTATGTCGTTGGCATGGTATGGTATAGGGGCTAGCGTGGTGGTTGGCTGCGGCTATGACTTCACGTGCGTAGCGGTAGCGGTCGGGTGTTCGCAGCACTGAGCTTGAGCCTCGAGGGTGCAGTGGAAGTGGAGCGGAGTTGGGAGACGCAGCGTGGAAGTCGCGTCGCTGGCGTGTCGAACTCAATTTCGCTCCGCCTACGCGCCAGCCCAGCCTAGCTCCGGCCTCCGCTGACAAAGCCGAAGCTCAGCCGAAGCCAATGCCAAGCCTTCTCATCGTCTGCGGACATGTGAAGCATCAAGTTATACCGTCCAACTGCGCTCACATGGAATGATACAGCGACGCGCCCTGGCTAACGGCGCGCAACTCGTCCGCGCCTCAACGAAAGCTACACAAACCACACGCTTCTCTCCGTTCGATTCCCCCTTCCTCCAACCTATCTCTCAGGAGCCACCACCGTCGCCATGGACTACGCAGCAAGTCGACGAGGCTCGCCATCTCCTCCGCGCCATTCTCCGCGAATGCACCTACCTGCCTGATCCTCTAGCACGCGGTTACATCCGCTTGTATGCTCTGTCTTCTTTCAGAAAATATCAGGGCAAGGAGAAGCCTACTAGAATATTGGTCGAGCGTAGAGATGAGAAGATCAAGCAGGCCCGAAAGAGCCTCTCGCATCTAAGAGGTGCCAATGCCGGAGAGGAGAGCCAATTGATGAAAGTCTTGTTTCTCACATACGGCCGCACCGGAAGGCGGAAGAAGGAGCTGACGGCACCACTCATCCCAGCGAATGCGACCCAGGCTGCAGACGGCCGGAACAATTCGCAAAAAACGGCTGAGACGGGAGAGACTGCCGCCCCAGACGAGGAGAGGCGGGCGTCAAGCGAGGCGAAGAATCATCGTTATGCGGACCCTCTCTCGGACGTGCTCAAAGCTCTCCTACGTTCTCAAGCCCGCGCACAACCACCGGAGATCGTACGTAAAAATCCGAATCCACACGCGATAGCCCTAAAGATACCGGAAACGAACTCCTGGGGTAGGCCTATGCCTCTGAAGCGGGTTGCCAATATCACGTTGAGATGGTACGCTCAAATGCTAGGCCATGTTCTGCCGCCCTTACCGGAGGAGGAATGGGAGGTGCTGAAGGCTCGCTCCCTCGGCAAAATTCCCTTTGAGGGTGTCATTCCAAGAAGAGCCAGAGCTCGCACGACTGCGGATTCTGTTCCTCCCCGGAAGAGCACCGCACTTCTCCAAGCGCTATCGATAAAGTCTGACTACCGACCTCCGCCATTACCTGACGCGGCTTCGGGCAGCAGGTTGACACCTCGCACTATGCGCAGATGTTGGGCCAAAGTCTTCGCGCAAACTCCGAACATGACTTGGAAATCCGAGACCGGGCACTGGGATATCGAGTGGGGTGTCACCATCTTGAAGCAGCATGAAATTGAACGTTCTGCAGCCTCCCAGGGGTCTACATGATGCATGGCGCAAAAGCATGCTGGAAACAGCTGGCAGTGCGGCGTACATGTGCACGTCCAGCGCAGCATGAGATCAGTTGTCCTTCTTCGGCATAGACGAAGGAACGACGGTGGCCAGAGAAAGATCACGCGTCTCGCGGTTCGGGACGGCAATCGCCGGCACAACGTTTCGTCCAACCCCAGAATTCTCCACAACGCATAGCGAAGATTTTGGCTATGCCTTGACAACTAGTTGTAGGGCGTGTAATACGAGGCTCCGACTCTCCATAAGTATTTCTTGCGCTCTCCCTGAAGCTTCATTTCCTTCCAAGCTCAACTCGTCAAAATGGCCGACCAACCAACCT
>Ga0181466_1000180_pt1 | contig 22422 bp, 24 predicted proteins | sample InSIn4gowninarea_FD_119078 | JGI IMG/M metagenome (GOLD analysis project Ga0181466, IMG submission 119078) | Clean room microbial communities from NASA Spacecraft Assembly Facility at Jet Propulsion Laboratory, Pasadena, California, USA -... ... | reverse complement strand
GCCTCACTGCGCGTGGGGTCTGCAAGATCCTCGAAGCGAGAGTCAGTGAACCATTTGGCATTCACGACCGTGACTGATGTCTCTATTTCCAAAAGAGACCTACTGCACCGGTACCTGCAGTGGGGCGATCCAGGAATCAATCCCCTATCTGTAAGCGCGTTGCGAGTTGCGACGCAGTGAAGCCTGCGGTCTCCGAGATGGCCGTATTATTGAAAGCATGTTCGCTCCGTCAGAGTCAGAGGAAATCCCACTCGAGCGATGCATACGGGTATATCCACACATGCAAGACACTGGTGGCTTTTTCATTACTGTACTCGAGAAGCAGACCGAGATCAAAGCACGACCTGAGGATCAGAAAAAGGCCGCTGTCGCTGAGAAGCCAGTTACTACAATGTCTATTGTGGACGAGATTGAACAGAAGTCGACCAACGGCGTCCTTGAGCCCGGCACCAAGCTCGAAAGCGTGGACAAGATTGCACCTTATCAGTACAATCCAGATGATGACGTCTCCAACTCTGGCAACGCCCCAGCAGCGTCGAGGCAAAATCAAGATAATGCGGAACCGCCACCTAAACCCTCTCCGAACCAGAAGCGAGACTTGGAAGAGGAGCCAATCGAAAATGGTGCTGAGCCTCCAGTCAAGAAGATGAAGGTCGAGGCAATGGACAAGAACGTGGGTGCGACAGAGGATATGGTCGAGGAGCCTGTCGTCAAGGAGACCGAGCATTGGCCGCCTCCTCCAGCAGCGCAGCCAGACATCAACCCTACGGAACCGCCACCCGCGAACATTACGCAGACTGAATTCAAAAAGAAGCCTAACCAGCCCCATGAAGAGCCTTTCAAGTACCTGGATCCAGAGCATCCTGAACTTGAGAGGATCTCCAACTTTTACGAGCTTTCACCACGCTTCCCACGAGACAGGTTCATGGTGCGCAATGCCACCGGTGAACCTGTCAAAGCCGTCTACTACACCTCTGAGTTCGCGCGAGAAATCATGACAGAGAATGAGGGCAAGGGCATGAAGTTCGTACACTGCGGTGTAAAGATGTTCATGAAACAGGACGCACAAGGCCAAGATATTTGCCGATGGCGAATACAATCTGATGGCCTGCCAATCCTCGAAGCTTGGGTTGGAGAAGGGCGCATTGTTCGGTTATACAAGCGCGAGACGTTACGTAAACTGCTCATCGAGATGTTTCCGAAAGTCGCACAGGAAGGCTGGAAAGAGCTCGGTGAGATTGGCGAGCGAGTCCGTGACATCGGTATGGGCTGCTGTGTGTTGAGGGTAGAGACGAGCGATGCAGAGGATGGATTCAAAGAAAGGCTTGTGCTGCCGCTGTGGAGGAGCTTGTCATCCGTCAATTTGATGTTGCCGAAGGAAGAGCGCAAGTGAGTAATCACTATTTCTGACTGCCATCGCATTACTGATCAAAACTCAGGGCTACGCTCCTCCGGTTATATAACGACGAGACTCCTCTCATCGACCACTCGCAAAATCGACATGACAAGCCCAATGGTACAGGACCTCTCGCAAGGAAAAACTCCTCCTCACCAGAGCGTCTTACGGCATTTGCCAGAGAAGGCGCTGCTTTGAGCCTCGACGATGCGCTCGATGGTGCTGCTCAGGACGACGACGACGAAGACGGAAGTGCGCCTGTAGACGCCGAGTCCGGGCCGATCACCGTTGATGAGGCTCTGAACCCAGAGCTTGATGTTGCCGAGGCGGCACCTAGCGCATCACTCGCAGTGACCGAAGAGGGACAAATGCAGACTGATGATGCTATCAAGGCCACGGCACAGCAGAAGCTTGACAATGAAGCCAGAATTTCTGCCGAGCGGCTGCATGAAGACGACAGCTTCAACAAAACAGTTTGATTTGGGTCGGATGCCTACTTTTGGTTTAATCGCATTGAACGGCAAAGCCCGATGCGGGTAGCTTTGTCGCGGCGACGATCTGTACTCTTATTTAACTGGCTTTTGGATGGCCTGAACCTTAATGCCACTCCATCATTGCTCCTCGATCCGGGCTCTCTTCTCTCCTCACAATGCTGACTGACTGACTCATGGTCATAGAGTCTTGTCGTTCGGCTTCAGATTTGTGCCCGACGGGCTGAACGCTGTCCTATCAGTCGGCTTCAGGTTCGTGCCCGACAGGCTAGATGCTAGTACCTACATACTAATGAGCACGTGCAATCACCTATCGTAGGTCATCGACCGATCCTATCCATGATATGCAGTAGTGATGGTGTACGACACGTGGCGCATTGCTTGTCTGATCCATCTCCAGCAGCACCAATCCCGCATCCGACGACGTCGCTTTGGAGCCTTTTCCGACAGTGGCGATTCGCACGACTGCCGTAACATTAGCTATCCGGCTGCTCGCACAAGCTTCACTTTGCTGTATCCAATCGTCCGTCTCAGCAGACATGCGAATTTAGTCGGCACTCCGCATTCTCCGTAGCGGGCCCAGCCGTGTTGATCAGCTCGTTCGCACGCTAGCTGCCGCTTGCTTGCCACAAGACTTGCCCAGCTTCACCATTTGAAAAGTCTCGACCACGCTTGGATAGAGTCCGGTGGCTTGGTAAAGTCTTGGATGCGCGGGGTTCTCCAGCTACTTCCCCAGATTCTGAACGCCGATCAATGCTTTTGCACGCGGGGCTGCTGCCGCTGCGTCTTCTAAAGTCTACGGCTAGGCTCATTGCTTTCTAGCACCTCCACATCCGACGTTTGCGGCTTTCCAACCGCTCACTATGTGACGGCGCCTAGACTTTGACTTCCTCAAGCCCACGGAAGCTCATTTGCCACGCGAGCCGGTGGCGCGGCGCATGCTTGTTCTGGATTTGGCGCTATGGCCTATCGTCCGTGAAGTGTGATGTTGATGGATAATTCGATGCAGGCCAAGCATTCAGAACAAGCTGTCAGACAGATTCGAGAACGCCTCCCTCGGCATCTTGCTGATCTTTGAAAGGAGCGTTTGTGGGGAGAGGCAAGGTAGGATGGTGGTGTGGGTCTATGGTCGAAGGTATGAAAGGTGAAGGCGTCGCCGTGTTGATAGTAGGTTCAGGCTCAACTCTGAAGATTGTGGTGAACTTCTCACTGTTCTCTCTACTGTCCTTCTTCATCCCTCCACAGCCCCTCCCTCCAAACCAATCTTTCCACTTACACTTCAGCCATGATGGACAAGTCAGAGCTGGGCGTTGCCCACTTTGAGGACTCTACTTCAGAGATTTCAGACGACGCCGCCATCATTCATGAGTTTACACCCGAGGAGACGAAGAAAATCATCCATCGTATCGACCGGCGGTTGGTGACGGTCGTCGGTCTGATGTACTGCATCTCTCTCATGGACCGTACGAACTTGGGTGCTGCTGCCATTGCTGGGTAAGGCGTCCTGATAGGGGATCAAAGAACAGAGCTGATAGACCATATAGCATGACTAAGGAACTCCACCTCGCCGTTGGCATGCGGTACTCTATCATCACGCTCGTTTTCTTCACGACATACATCGTCTGCCAATTTCCATCAACAATCATCATTCGCTACCTTGGGCCCCGAAACCATCTCGCCAGTATCACCCTGCTATGGGGCATTGTCATGATCGGCATGGGTTTCGTCAAGAATTGGAACCAGCTCGCTGGTCTTCGTGTGATTCTTGGTATCCTCGAAGCGGGCTTCTTTCCCGGATGTGTGTACCTCTTGAGCACCTGGTACGTTCGCTGTAAGTATACCACCTTTCCCTCTCCGTCCCATCTTGTGCAGTGATACTGACCGACCGCAGACGACATGCACAAGCGCTACTCCGTCTTCTACTTCATCGGCTCCATGTCCTCTGCCCTCGCCGGTATCCTCGCCTACGGTCTCATGCAAATGCAAGGCCTCGCCAATCTTTCCGGCTGGCGCTGGATCTTCATCATGGAAGGTGCCATCACCTGCCTCATCGCCGTCGCCGGCTGGTTTCTCATCGTCAACTTCCCCGACTCCGGCACGACAAGCTGGAAGTTTCTCTCTAAGCGCGAAACCCAGCTCATCATCGCTCGCGTCAACGCTGACCGTGGCGACGCCAACACCGAGCCCTTTGACCTCAAGAAGTTCTTTGGCGCCGCGCTGGACCTCAAGATCTGGGGCTTTGCCATCATCTTTGGCATGTGCACGACCGGTAAGTCTCCCTTCAACGTCACATCCACCTTTCTCCTCTGAATTCTCGTACTGATGGTTATCTGCAGTCACCTACGCCCTCGCCTACTTCCTTCCTATCATCCTCCGCGGCGGCATGGGCTTCTCCCTCGCCAAAGCCCAATGCCTCGTCGCGCCCCCCTACGCCGCCGCAGGCCTCATGATGTACTTCACCGGCTGGCTCGGAGACAAGTACCATCTTCGCGGGCCCATCATCTTCTTCAACTCCTGCCTCGCCATCATCGGCCTCCCACTCATCGGCTGGGTCGAGAACGTCGGCGTCCGCTACTTCGGTGTGTTCTTGGTCTGCATGGGCGCCAACGCGAACATCCCGGCCACGATGGCGTATCAGGCGAACAACATCCGTGGGCACTGGAAGCGCGCGTTTTGCAGCGCCACGCTTGTCGGGTTTGGCGGCGTTGGCGGCATCATTGGCTCATTGGTTTTCAGGGAGGTGGATGCGCCGAGCTATCACCCTGGGTTGTACGCTTGCATTGTGAGCCAGCTTGTCATCCTCGTCTGCGTGGGGCTGTTGAGCGTCAAGTTCACGAGGGACAATGCGAAGCAGAGGAGGGGTGAGCTGGTGATTGAGGGTGGCGAGAAGGGGTTCCAGTACACTTTGTAGATGTGCGTCGTTACCTGTGCAAGCCGCCAGGCCAATGATGAAGTTTCTTTTTGATATTGCAAACTGTGGTGTGATCATTGCATACTCACGTGAGTTCCTCCACCTGTGGCATTGTCCAACACGGCAGAAGACCATTTGAACTTGTTGTCTGACCTTAGCCTTCATGTCTCGATGATGAACGTTGATCGATGCATATGTTCTGAAGCACACTGAGCCGGTCGCGAGGCAGGTCCGACAGGTTCCAAGCCTTCTCTCGCTATGCAATGGTATACCAAAGTCATTTCACGTATCATTCGAATCACAAGATAGATCATCGACAGGTTCCAAAGAAGGAATTCTCCCAGGTCCTTCCCCACCTCAGATCCCCTCCGTACCCCTACCGTTCGCAGCCGGCTCCGCCCTCAGCACCGCAATGCCCTCACCGATACCCTGGTGTATGCCGCCCGTCAGTCCCCGCACCCACCACACAGCGCATTCGTTGATCGCCTGTCCAACCTTGCCATTGTTCATGCTATAGATTGCACTTGTAATATCTCCCGTTTTCCGACCGAATCCATCGACCGTGTCGATGCTTGACCGTACGACCCTCTCTGAGATGCGGTGCTTCCGCTCGTATTCAAATGCTTGCATGAGGAAGAGCTTGACGTAGGGCAGGAGGAATTGAATGAGGATGAAGGCTTGTAGGAAGCCGGCGGCGGTTAGACGGTGCAGGACCGAGGGTTTGGATTCCGGCCCTTGGATCGGGTTCGTCCGGTCGTTGTTGTCATTGTTGGCCAATATGAGTTCCTGGCCGTGCACGATGACGGGTTGTTGGCCGACGCTGGAGGGTAGTGCGGCTTGCAGACACAGCTTCTCTTCCACTGTAAGGTCGGAAGGGAGGGCGCGGAGGAGGTAGGTTAGAGCGTGGGTGTAGAGCTGGCGGGAGAAGGATGGAAAAGTAAGACCGCTCGGTTTATGGGAGGAGGAAGGGGGGAACGAGAATTCCTGGTAGGCGGAGTTGAGGAGACTAAGACCTGACCCCCATTAGTTGTTGTGCCGTTGTCAAACGTGTCGCCATACCTTGTGAGGCATATTTCCAGTTGATTCCGCTATCCTCCTCGGGAACCATGCGTTTCGCTCTTAACGAACTGGAAGATGGGCGAGTCGGAAGTGAATTGTCCACGGGCGAGTCGGAATTAGTTTCCTCTATCTTGAACACATCCTGCAATATACCGCTACTAGGCCTCGAAGAGTATTCAGGCGGGGGTGTCTCTAAACTTCCTTCATCGGTACTAGAACCTGGGCTGTCGTTCAGCACATAAACGTCGTCTCCAGACAACGATCTCCTTATGGAAGGGAGAACTGGCACCCGCCGTTGTAGGACATGTGGTAGGATCTGGTAAAGAAGTGAAGCACGATAAGGCTCCATACCAGGCAGATGATCTCGAGGGGGAAAGAGAGCAATGTACGAAGATATATCGCTTACAGAAGAATGACTTGTTGCTAGGACAGCAAAAACTATGAAGAGACACTGCAATAGCGAGCCAGAGTCACAAAGCGTGCTGGGAATACGGCTGAGATACGAGATGACACTGGATAGCGGTAGCAGCCGGCGCCTATACTCAACGACCTACACTATCGCGAGATACTGGTAGGTGAAGGATTTGCATGTGAAAAGATCCTGACTCAGACAGTGGTTGAGTGATGTGCCAGCGGGAGTGCTATGCCAGACAGTAAATCTACCTTGGTATTGCTGGGGACCCCGAATTCTGAATGTCCTATGGGATGCCAATCAGCGATGCACTCGACGACACGCGAAAACGACGGGTAGACAACGCCTGCACCGCATGACACGCGCTTGGATGAGGGCGAATATCGTGGCAGGCGATAAGGCTTGAGACGTTGAGGACGATGGTGGTCGGCGGAAGGGATGGGACGGGACGATTAGAGCATTCACGTGTTTGCTGACTGTCCTTGAGCCACCTGTGCCACAGACCATCGTCCGAACTCCGCAACCGCAGTCTCATGCCGAGCTTCATCATACGAGATTCTAATGTATCCCCTCAGTGGAGACAGCGGAAGTACACATGTAGGTAAACATGTTGTGTCGCTCAATACACGTCTTCCAGAACGCCATCAGTCTTCCACTCCCTCCATGCATTCTGCCGTGACATGCGTCTGAATGCTCGTCTATTGCTTTCTACCACGAAACCCGTCACGGCATCGACACTCTTTCGCAACATGTCTTCACCCAAACCGCTTTCCCCAGTCAGAGTCGCAATCGTAGACGATTATCTGAGCACTTCCAAAGAGCACTTTGCCCACATCCCCTCCTCGCAGGCCCTGATCACAACCTTCACAGACTCACTACCACCTTACTCACATCCTAGCACCACCGATGGCCAGCGTCATGCTCTCGTCGACCGCCTCAAGCCTTTCACAGTCATCGTGTCCATGCGCGAACGCACGCCCTTACCAGCGGACCTTCTGAAGCAGCTCGCAAACCTCAAGCTCCTTCTGGCCACAGGGACGCAATTCCAGACCTTCGACCTTCAGGCCGCCAAAGATCTTGGCATAGCTGTCCATTCTGCGAGAGGCCGCGGCCGCAGCGACAAGCCTGCACCGCCTAAATCCGGCGATATCACGAAGGGTGGGGCGCATCCTACGACCCAGCATACCTGGGCGATGATTCTGGCTTTGGCTAGGAACGTAGCGAAGGATGACGCAGTACTGAAGGCTGGTGGTTGGCAGACCGATCTTGCTATCGGACTCACGGGTAAGACGCTGGGTATTGTGGGACTGGGGAGACTAGGGGCTGCTGTGGCGAGGGTGGGGGTTTTGGCGTGGGGAATGAGGGTGGTCTGCTGGAGCGCGAGCTTGACACAAGAGAAGGCGAACCAAGCGGCGCAGGAGTTAGGTTTGCCGGTCGACCAGGGGGGAGAGAAGACCTTCAAGGCCGTAGAGAAAGACAAGCTATTCCAGATGGCAGACGTGGTGAGCGTGCATTATGTGCTTTCTGAGCGGTCGAAAGGTGTTGTAGGGCGGAAAGAGCTGGAAGCGATGAGAACGAGCGCGCTTTTTGTGAACACGAGTAGAGGGCCCCTAGCGGATGAAGAAGCACTGCTGGACACGCTCGAAAAGGGCAAGATTAAAGGAGCGGCGTTAGACGTGTTTGATATCGAGCCTCTGCCGAAAGAAAGCCCATGGCGAAAGACGAAGTGGGGAGAGGAAGGGAGGAGCAACGTGCTCTTGACGCCGCATATGGGCTATGTAGAAGAGGGGAACATGCATACCTGGTACGACGAGCAAGCTGAGATGCTAGAGTGGTGGCTCGAAGGGAAAGAGCTCCCTAATCGTCTCGCATAGAATTCACCGGCTTGCTTTGTCCATCTCTGGTTGTTCGACAAGAGCAAAGAAGGGAGATACCCTGAATCACGTGCTACCGCTGACTTGGACGGCGACCTTCAACACCACCTGTCGAATAGTGTTACGAACTGCATGTGACGACAATCAGCATGTCAACACCTAGGACGCAGCCGTATAAACAAAAGCTTAACTTTCTCTGTTCGTTACTTTCTGATCAACATACACTTACTGCTTTCTCACTCTACATCTTGGTCTACCTCCATCACAGTCTTGTTCGATCCAACAACCCAACTACACAACTGTCAAATTCCTCCGACCGAGCTCTTCCCGAGTCTATCGAACTAAGCCGGACACAAATAGTTGTTTGAGTATATCTCAACCTCTCGCATACTCGTGTCAGTATACGCTTCCTCCAGAGCAATACTGTATCAGTTCATGAACTCATACAACCTAAAACAGCCGTCGTCTTTTTATACACGTTCAACAACATGCACTCGACAGCAGCGATTGCGCCGTCTGCGCTCCCGATGGCATATTCCACACCCGCCGCAAACGCCCATTTAGCCGCACCACACCAACACGATCTCTCCGACTCTGGGTCTACCAACACTGCAAAGTCCATGGAGAACACTGCTTGCTCCTGGAGTTTCGCAGAGACCTCAACCCCATCTACTACGTTCGGCATACACAACTTCGACTGGAATATATCGGCGGTCATGAAGGCTAAATCAAGCGAGATCTTCGATGACATTAGCAAAGATCACCTGCAACCCAAGATGTACGCCTACTTCAAAGACATCGAACGCGACAGTAGCAAAGCATGCGCGTCTCTTGCATCGAGTATGGATCTCCTCTTTAGCGATATCAATGCTCCGTCAACAGAGTTCGAGAAGCCATCAGATGCGGTGGCTAATCAACGTATACTGGAGTCGAAGCTCGAAGCCCTGGAACACAGCGCTAGCAATAGCGACCAGATCTATGGCGACTTCAAGGCTTCTATGGATGTGCACTCTGCGGCTGCTAGCCTCGCGGCGGAGATGTCGTGGTTCGACGCGCCAATACTGCAGACGGCTTCGAAGGAGTGGATGGACGGTCACGGGGATGCTTCTGCATTGGTGCCTACGCTTGGACTAGCTTCGTTGAACACTTGCACCGACTCACCCATAATGTATCCCACTAAGGGTGTATGCGGTAGCGGCGCTCGTTCTCAGAACGAGACTCCATTCAACACATACCCCCAACGTGCGGCATTTGGTGAACGTGGTTCGGAGACGATGAACAGCCCTTTCAGCACGTATCCACAGCGTGCTGCCTTCAAGCGACCTTCTTTGGAAATGACTGAAGGCCCGTTCAACATCTATCCTCAGCTTGGAGCGGTCAAGGTATCTAACTCGAAGTCAGCGCTGTCCGACATCATTCGAACTAATCTTAAGATTGATTGCGCCGTCTCCGGTGACGTTAGGATTCTGACGTCAGCTCATGATGGACGTCCATACAAGGCTCCACCCACCGACTGGCAGCTCGCTCAGACATCTCATCTCGGCCAACTGGTTGCCTCATCCAACGCCTTGGAGAGCGGCCGGGCTGCCCAACTTCTTAGCATACTTGACGTCGAGCCTCAAGCTGAGATTCCTCTTTGCGAAGTGGTTGTGATCGGACGCAACAACGACGTTCTTAAGCTCGACTCAGAAGGCCACTACGTCCCGGATAGGGGATTAGACGACCTTACGGACGACTTTGAGGGCTGGTTTCATGATCCAGGTCAAGGCCTGCCCTCACCCCCATCTTCAACGTCGCCGTCACATGTACCGTTGAACTTGTCAACCTACAAGCGGTCGCCGCATGTTCCAATTTCTCGGCGCCTGACACCTCCTGGCTCGCCTCCATCTGACAGTACCTCTCGCATCGTCGACGACAATGAGCATGTACCAACACCAGCCATCGCCTGGATGTCTGATCCCGCAGTCGACGACCCGCAGCTACGTTGGCACGATGAGACTGTGAAGTCCGTTGGCTCGAGTCTCGTTTGCGATATTACGATCGTTTCTGGACCGTTCGTGCGAGTGCCGAGTGACGTCAAAGGCCAAGATGGTATTTCAGAACAACTGAAAGACGATCTTTTAGCAGAGCTCACTCGGATACATGGGTATGGAGAGATGACTTCCGAAGCCTGCCGCGTCGCCTTCATGCGCGTAGTCGCCGATCTCTATCTTAAGAAGGTGGAGTGGATACAGAACATACCAGTAGTACATCCAGTTGATCCAGCTTCAATTTCTCAGCACGAAGTCTGCTCTCATCCGAATCCATGGAACTTACCATCAGCCTCGATAGCACAGGAATTGGCGAACACTGTGATGGCACAACAGCAGCAGCTCAAATTGACTTATCTCCGTCAACACCCGGAACCTGGCGCTGGTTGGAGTATTGAGCCAGACGAGGAGCAGAATTCGGACAACTTCTCCATTGACGAATTCAATGAGTTATTAGCGGCCGAAAACGGAGAGGCTCTCGACGAGCTTGGCTGCTTGATCTGCAATTTTGAAAAGCAGCAATCGATGGGCGTCTATGCGATCTGTGCTGACTGTCACCGTCGTCGAAATCCGACGTACGAGGAGAAGAAATGGAGTGGCATTTGGCGCATCGATTGCTGGCGATACGCACATCCTACTACCAGCGCGTTCAAGGACATGGAGCCCCCAGAGCACGATACTGATTCTCTGGCCGTCATCCTGGCTCCGATACCCGACCCTTATCCTGCGCGGGTCTTTTCGCCTTCTGTACATAGGGTATCCCCGGCTATGGGTGTCATCCAGCGTCCTCGAAAGAAGCCGCTTACTAGTACGACGCCTCTCCGCCGGCCGTTGAAAGCAGCTTATAGGCGGGACATGTACTCCTTTACCACGCCGCCGCAGAAGATTCTCGGTTCATTCGAGGCCATGCCTTCCACCCAGCCCCAGTATGAGTTCGCCTACATGGCGTCGAACGACGACCTTCTGGATCACATCGGCCATAGAGCCATGGAGGACCCCTTCGTTGACATTCACTCAACCACTACTACCAACAATCTTGTCCATCAGACCAGCGGACTGTACACGCAAGCTACTGGCCCACTTCAGGCTCCTTTACAGATTGCAGATTCAGAGATTGCGGCCTTCCAAATCATCACGCAGAACACAGACCTGCGAGTCGCGCAGCGCTATCTCGAACAATATGCTGGTGATGGCCCGGAGGCCGCGGCCGCCTATCTGGTCGCTCGGGACGATGGCTGGGAATGGTCGGGATAGTTGATCGAAAGTGGAAAAGAGAGAGGCCAAAGCGCAAGGATATTTGATTCAAGACGGCGAGAGCGGGCCGTTCTCAGTGCATGGCGGATGAGGCGCCAGTATCTTCTCTGCAAAATGGACTGAAAGATAGATACAGGGCGCAGAATCTCTTTTACGAAGCAGTTATGAATACATCTTGCTTAGCTACAAAACTGTCTCGTCGTTTGGAAGGGTGGGTGCTGAATATGTGATGTGACGACGTAAATTGACGACGATACTGCACGTATTGTGTCAGGCGAAAACAACCACTCACAGACCACCTTTTCATCAAACAGTGCCACCAAACATTTGATCATGCCGCTGGGTGTGATAACACGGATCGACAAGCACAGATGATCACGTGACTCGTCTCCTGAGCGACAACAACCAACACTCTTCGGCATTGTGATGGCTGTATAAGCCGGTACAGGCTTACAACACCCGCTGCCGTATTTTCATGAATACAATCAGCGGCTCAAGCCTTCTCTTATCGCAACAAACATGGCTATACCTCGATTTCGTACCCAGCTGCATCTGCAACACCGTAGCAGGGGACTGGGACTTTGACCTTCTCTTTCTATTTGCGAACAAGACAGAGTATAGTCGTGTACTTCTCCACGACGGGACTCTCACGAGTCGACCCACCTGATACCTCTCCGGCCATCCAATTCAGCATGCCACACCGCTTTCTAGCTCCGCCAGTGGGAGACGTACTCAGACTGGACTGGAACATATTAGCAGTCTTTGAGAAGCCACCAACCAGTACGCTTCCTGGACCAGGCGAACAAGAGACATCCGAACTTCTTCTTGAGCATCAAGACGCCATCGAGCGATCTTGTAATGACCTCGCCAACCAGATGAACCTCGCGTTTGACCGACCGTTACCAGACACTACGCTTACCGCAGACTCAGCCTCATGTGTGAACGCCCTCTGCAATAGAGTCTGCGACCGACTTGTCGGAAATTCCGCCACGTTCTTCAACACTCCTTCGCAGCACGCGGAGCTGCTGTGCAAGGCGGAGGCGGAGCTGGAGCGTGAACGTGCAGAATTGGCCTGAAGCTTGGCTTGTTTCGACGAACCTTTTCCTACTCCGGAGCTAGATTCAGTCGTATACGAGCCGTCTGCGTTGAATGGGGACATTCTGGAGGAAAGCTTTGCACTGCTTTCTGGTACGTCGCCGGAGTTGAAGGCTTGCTTGGGGTCAGCCGATAGGCAGGACGAGGGACATCCTGGAGATTTCCTCCGGAATGATGACATGAATAGAGAACCAGTCCAGTCCTGCAACGACGGCGCGTCCCAAGATAATGCAGTAGATACGTCAAATGAGTACCCTCCTTCGAGCTCTCCTTATCAGGCGTATATTCCACCCGCACAAGGAGAATCACCGAACACCTTCTCGAATCCGGCATCGACTCTACTTGACAAAGACGAGCTTCTCTCTAGCCCGCCCTACCCAGCATACACCACATCATATACTGGACGGCAGCAAGCCCAGCAGTTGCCCTTTTACGACTCCTTTCGGCCTCTGGATGCGGTACTGCCGTTCTCAGGCTTACAGAAAGTCCAGGAGACTGAAAACATCCCATTCAGCGGTACGCCTTCGTCGAAGTTGGCGAGTCCGTCTACTGGTGCCACCTCTCCGGACTATTTCTCCACATCAGTCACCTTCCTGCCACAGAAAAATGGATTTCACGTTTTGGAGGACCCGCTCCGTTCTGGAGCACCACACTCTCCACCTGGACTTCCCATCCCACTATGCCCGACGGCGCAGCTTTGGCAATGCCATAGTGGGGTCTCTGTCTACGACTCCGCCGAGCCCCCGCATGATGAGGATGTTCCGAAGTACGTCGCATACGCAGTCGAGGGGGAGCTTCAAATGCCGCGAGCTAAGATACCAAAGCTCTGCGATACCTCTTATGAGGGTTTCAAAGGCGCGAGTCTCGAGCAGACACTGCGCGCCATAGAGGCGATTGCACCGGATGCAGCGGCTGCAATTATCCCAGGGAGCCCGGATCTATCTGGTAATACGTTGGTCTTTGAAGCGTTCGACGATGAGAACTCCGAGTTTGAGCGATCCGACCTCATCCATACATAGCAGAAAAGCGATATCGCGCATCGCCAGGATCGCTCGCCTCGAAAGAATAAGGTTCCTCAGGGAGCTTTCCCCATATGCGAAGATAGCCTAACGGACGAGAATGCGGCTTCGTGTACCATGGTTGGCACAGTCCAGGGAAACACCGCGGCGAAAGCCTCCCGTGGAAAGGTTCTTGCCAACAACGCAAATGCTCTCCAGCAAGTCGCGCCAGGCATCCGATCGGGTTGCTTTGTGATAGCGACCTAGGTCGACTGCGTGGAGACGGCAGAGACCTTCGAAGAGGCATTCGCTCAGTCAAAGTCCAACTACCAGGCTCGAGGTCTGCCGTTTCCAGAGGCGGAAGCTGTCGAAGCAGGGAATGGACTACCTGGTCCGTTGGGCTTACTTGTTCCTCTATCCGATCTTGCGCCTGGTATGCCCGCACCTCAACTGCCAACACCTCAAGGGGACGAGGATCCACAAGTCCTTCTTCCCGGAAGTCGCAGCGGAGACCTACCTCCCTCTTACCGCGGCGTCCAGTCTCTTGCGCCAGTCAAAGATTTGCGAGTCGTGCCATCGCGGCCTACGGCACACATCCTTCCTTGCTCTTTCGTAATCACGCCACCTCAGGACGATCCATTCGTCGACGTCCTTCCATGCACGTTACCCGCAAACTGCACATACAACCTCAACGCGCCGACTGCCTTCCCAGCCGACTATCAGTGTTGTGCCAAAGGAGACAACCCACGGCCAAAGCTCACTCCGCTGAGGATGCGCCTACTTCGTCACCGGCCCAGGCAGAGGCAGCAGACACCCGAGTGTTGCCATGGAGTCGTGGCGTCGTTCATGTACGCGACGGGCCGCATGATGGAGGAGCACCTCGCGCACAAAGCGGCTCTTATCCGCGACCCGCGACTTCGAGAAATGTTGGTGCGGAGTACTTGTGTACACCTCCAGGTTGCGGACTCCGAGATCAAAGCGTTCCAGATGATCACGGAGACGGATGATCTGGGGCTGGCGATGCGGTGGTTGGAGCTGTGTGTCGGTGATGGGCCGGAGGCCGCGGAGGCGTATCTGGAAGAGCAAGCTTGGCACTTGTGTCGTTATGCTGGGACTTGAGGTTTAGATGTCGGACTTGGGTCGACAAGAGAAAGTAAGGTATCGCGAAAATAATATAGGTCTGGAAGAAAAGACTTGAGCCACAATACTGACGAGCGGGCGGATTGAGAAGAGAGAGCCCAGACCTGGAATCACGGCACGGCATGCAGGTGGTAGAGAAGATGTTGTTGTAGACTCATATTAGCTTCACATGACAGTGTTATATGAATTGAAATGAAAGTATCAGAAAGTATCAATATTGATTTTTAGGAGAGTGGGCACGAAGGTCCTTGCATGTTGAGTGAATGTGAACCGTGACGGCTTACAGCACGACATACGACGCAGAAACTTACTCATCGACTTGCACTCATCCCCCGGCAATCACTTGGTCGATGAATACAGTCCGCGACAATTGTAAAAACGTTCATCAGCCTTTCCATGAGATGATCTTGGATGGTCGACGGAGCAGTTCGAGCGGGAACGCGCCTGAGGAGACCGTCATTAATGAAAGCGGCAACCTGCGTCATCTCGATATCGTAACGAACTTTTTCGAGACGGGCAATTCGTTGACAAGCGTTACGAGTTGGAGTATAAAGGCAACACGGTACATTATGGATGCGTGGAAACCAGTGGAATCTAAATTAACTGCTGACTCAATACAAACTTCGTCTTGCACATCAATCAGTTAATAAGTCTTAAATTGAGGTGCTAGAGTTTTTGAAGTCGAGCTAATTTCATCAATTATGCTATTATACAGGATTACAAAGCCACCATTGGCGAGTGATTCATCGCGCCGTAACGCATCGCATGTGCCCATTATGCTAAAGGTAAAACTTAAGGAGAAATATTGGCAGGCCTGACGCTTGCGACTATGCGATGTATCCTGACGAGAGTCCATCAACTCGATAGTTAGATTCGTTATAGCGCTGCTACTATTCCGTATGTACTAATGTGCCAGCCATTATTCTTCACACGCCGGTTCCTACATCCTCAGTTAAACCTGGCTCATTGTGGGGTGACGGCGGACTCCTGTACTGCGCGTGTTGGCACCACCACGGCTACTCATGACGGAAAAGGCGAGGGAGACGCAGAAGGATGCGAAACCGAACCAGAGGAAAGCCGTGGACGCTTGAGCCTCGCGACAGCGCTTCTCACGGTCTGGAGAGCCGTTGGTAACGAGGTTGTTGGCGGTGTAAGACTGTAATCAAACATGTTAGCGTCGCTGAAGACGTAGTACCGTACAAGAGATACTTACGCGGTCGCTGCAGCTGTGGGCGCCGAGGTACGCAGCAGTGGCAATGCCACCAATGAGCCAGAAAAGGACGTTCAGAGCATCAAGGACGAGGCCAATGATGGGGTGGAAGGCGAAGTCAGGCTTCACAGCCGTTGGGATGAGGTAGAGCAGCGAAAGCATAGCGAAGACCGAGACGAACATGTCATAGTTGACAATGCTTGGATTCCCGCTGTAAGCAGTCGCGATCATGTTGCCGACAAGCGCCATGATGAGGAGCGCCCAGAAGAACTGCGCAATGTTAGCATCGTGGTGCTAGATATTTCGCAGTGGCGTGAAACTGACCTGGAGCGCTCGCATAGCAAGATTGATGACCTGCATGGTTGCGGTAGTAATGGAGGAATTTGGGATGTGTGGATGTAGAATGCTAAGACGTTCGACAGAGGGATCGCAAAGGTGATATTGTTCTGACGGTGTGCGGAGCGAGGATTAATGTATCGAATGGGAGAGAGGAAAAAGGATGGGCTGGGTCGGGTTTCAAGACTTTGTAGGAGCTCCGGTAGGCTTATGATGCAATGTTGCGGTGCTGCCGGGATGACGTTGCGCTCAGTGCTTCAAGAGCTGCCGTTCAGGCCGATGGAAGCAAAGCTAAAGAAGTGGCCGACTGTTCGCCGCACGGTGTAGATTGCAAGATGACGGTGACTCGAGCAGAATTTCACTGCTTTTAGATTTGACGAAGATACAGAGGTACTCGACTTGTTCCGTATCAACTCTGTAGAGACGACGGCTATCGATTGAAGACCTCTGTTGCTGCCCAAGAGTTCCGCCACAGCAACCGGTCATAGAGGGATTGCATGCAGAGTAGCTAAGGTAACCCGCCCATTCTCGTGGGCGTCACGAACATTGCCATGTATCATACTTTCGAGCTCATTCTTGCTGAACGTGTCAGCTGCAGGCTCTAGAGCCAACATTTTTACCTGAACGCATCGTCATCGTTCCAATGATGAAGGCGTGCCTGAAAGGGTTCGAGCGCCAGCCAATGCCCGTTCAAGGTTCTCGTGACGCCACGGGCAAAGCCGTTGTATTGAGCCACATGTCTTGACATCAGCTTCCTGCAAGGCTGCCAATATCAATGCGCTGCAATTGACGAAGCTTTTGAATAATGATCTTGGCTCAGAAGACTCCTGAGAGACTGTTCCCTTGTCGAAGCTTTGTCAGAATACCAAAAACGAAATTCCTGAGCCGTGGTGAGTACCAACCCTCGAACACAGCACATCAATACAATTTTCAACATCCGGACATACTCTGGATATCCCTGAAGAAATCGTAGTTGGCTTCCAAAAAGACAAGCCTTTGCAGCAAAGCACCAGGTGAAATATTATAGGGCCTAACATCACGTGACGTTCTTACGGCGTCAAACGAGGTGCTTGTTTGGTTCATCAACACCGGCAAACGTTCATAGCAAGGAACACCACAATGCTAACATACTTCTCTCATAAGCCTTTGCACGTCAACGCCTACCCTGCTGTATACAATCTATTCGACGAAACGTTTCTCGGATCTCTTCACTTTCTACCTCTCATACCAGCGTCTGGGCTTTGATTAACGAGGAAAGAGGAAGAACACTCTGCGCGGCAAGTTTCCGAAACTTTTGATCACCAATATGGAGTCGAGTCGCAACCTCAGCGAAGGGCCCGGCCGGGCTGATCCAGTCATGCAGTGGTTTCTCGCACGAGACACCCTCTCTTCTGTCAATCCAGGGAGCCCAGCCGCGTTGACAGTCTCCGAGTTACAGGGGAAGGGGGTCCATACCGCGGCTGACTATGCACGTTGAAAGGAGATGCAAGACCGCTTTCATGACCCTGAACACCAGAGGAAGATGCGGCGCTTGTCCCACCAGGCCGTGTAGGGAGAACCGACTGAGGCTCAAGACATGCAAGCAAAGGCCGCTCGACAGGGCGAATCAGGCGGAACGGTTTCAGGGGCTTTTGCGCGCGCTCTATCCTCATTGTGAGCAAGCTTTTGATCTCTGCCTCTACTCGAGGAGTTTTGAGTGTTAATGTGGTAGTCCCAGAATTGCTTCAAAGGGAACGAGCACAAACGACAAGAAGAGGCCAGCGTACTATCTCATCATCGATCTTGAAGCTACCTGTGACAGGTCAACCAACATGCCGCGCAAAGAGCACGAGACCATCGAAATCGGCGCTGTCCTCGTTGACAAAGCCACGCTGAAAGCGGCCAAGGAATTTGACACCTTCGTCAAGCCCGTCAAACACCCGGAATTGACGGACTTCTGCACGCAACTCACCTCAATCAGCCAAGCCGACGTAGACAGCGCTCCGCTCTTCCCACAAGCAATCGCTGCGCTCAAAGACTTCATCGGAGACCGAGACGTGCGATTCTGTACGTGGGGATACTATGACAAGAAGCAGCTGGAACAGGACGCCATCTTCCATAAGGTCAAGCTGCCGAAGATGGGTAAGCATTGCAACATCAAGGCATTGTTCGCGGAAAAGCAGGAAATCAAGCCGTTCGGTATGGAAGAGGCGCTGGATCGGGTGGGTGTATCCTTGGAGGGGACGCATCATAGGGGGATCGAAGACGTACGGAATATGGTGAGGCTGTTACCATGGATCTTTGGCTAAAGCGGGCTTTACGGAGCGGAGTAGTTAGGAACCTCAAAATGTAATGAAACAGGCGTTCGGTGACGGTGTGGGAGGCGAAAGAGGTCTTAACGTATCAATACGACCTGTCTTGCTGATTAGCTAAAAAGTTCCAGTCATATATCAACAAGATCATTCATCCAATTTGCCCGTTGTCAGATTGTCGTATCTATTTGCAATACCACGATGAGATTACAGATGAAGCAGAGCGCTGAAGAAGTTATACCGCACTGGGATGATGGCGTCGTGCTGCTCAGTAAGGCGGTAAGACAACAAAAGCATGGGACATCGAGTCAAGATAGCGGCGGGCAGCTATCCTGGAACGCCACACAAGCGCAAGCGGATGAGGCCACATGAACATAGGCGTGCGCTGGCTCCGGATGGTCGTGCGGCCCAGAGCAGCGACATCAGACGTTCGCGTAGCAAGACAGAGTCCATCGTCCGAATGACTTTGCGAATCGAGTCAAGATACCAGGGATTGGGTTGCCGGACAGATGCAGCTTAACATCCTTGGCCTTAGGACAACACGAAGCTCTTCAGAAGATCGGACAGACTCGTAATATGAGATTGAACAGAAGCGACGAGAATTTGACAACAAGAGTGGTGCTCACCTAGGTATGTTATGCTGTATTTCAGTGTACAGGTTCGGGATATCTCGAACACAACTCCGTTCTATGGCTGTAGTACTGTCTCGCGTTCATGTTAGCACTGAGGTACTACAAGACCTTCTCAAAAAGACAGCCCGCAAGCAGTCGAGCTAGAATTGACAAAAGGAGGACTTACAATTCCAAATCTATCGTTAACAGCTCCCAAGCAATACCGACTAGTATCTCCAGGCGAGGTTGAACAGAGCGAAGATGAGAATCACAGGTGCTCAGTGGGTCCGACGGAATCCAAAACGGGATGTTCTACCAATTGTTGAAGGTTCCAGTACGCCAAACGCTTCGCCTTCTATACCCAAGTTTTGTGTCGCGGAGAAGCGTTATACCCAGGAACAAGTATTACAATGGCACATCCACGAAAGTCAATAGTCGGATGGACAAGGTACACTCCGAGAGGCCGTATATAAGGGTAAGAACTCGCCCTCGAGCTCCGCGCGAAGCTGTGTTGCCAGAATGTTCCAGCTTAATATGTTGCGGAGGCGCGAGGACGAAATCGCATCGTCGCTGGTTGCGAAACAGAGCAAGCAGCAACAGCGTCGTCGAAGATATCGTGCGGTCTTTGTGTGTCGCTCGCCGTGGGGATGCTCGTCGAATCACGAGTCGCTGCGAGACGTGAGCGCTTCACGGTCGCCACGAGCGTTGTTGGGGACCGTTGGGAGCGGTGGGCAGTTGCGCTTGTTCGGTCTCGTCCAAGATTTGGCGACTGATCCTTCCACCAGCAAAGTTTCCGGATGCGCAGCGTTTCTTGTAGGTGCTGTTTCGGTGTTCAAAGGATACTGCCTTCCTGCGCCGACGATATGGATTTCCCAAGCGGAAACCACATCGCACAGGAGGTCAGAAGAGCAACAGCGTTCAATGCCTTTTGGGCTTCTGCGTCTAAGCACGGTCCGGCCAAGGAACAGGGTATTAGATGGCAGACTGATGAAAATGCGGAGAGAGCCAGACTACTAAGGGTAAAGTGCGGCCTCCTTTCAGTGTGAATCGCTGCACGCCAGGCCTGATGGGATGGGACAGCGTGCCGAACCCTGCGCCGGGACAAGTCAGGGATACTCCAGTCTTTTCGCGGTCTTCTTTGTCCCGTCTCTCCTCGATCCTTTCCGGCTCCAATATCTACAGTACCTTCAAGGGCGGGGAGGGGAAGATCTCATGACGGCCCTGCATTTGCAAGCTTCGTCGTTGTCCGCTGCGCCCCCATCCCCATGAGCCGACTAGAACGTTGTCTGGAAGGATAGCTTGCAAAATCCCTACTCGTCGTCAGCCTCTTGACGACGTTCGTTCGCATAGTATACTCCCAGCGCTATGCTTGACCATCACTAGGCCTCTTTCCGATGACACGCGGTCGAGAAGCGTACCTTTGTCGCTGAACGATGCAAGGTCGAGGACGGCATAATAATCACGCGCTTCCATCTGTTCAAACATAACATCGCTTCGCGTGGCCTTACGATATGCGGAACGGAAAAGCATGTAGAATTTGCCAACCCCGCAAATGACCTTGAACCATGCAGCTCGCAGCCTCGCACCACCACGTTCTCTGCTTCTGGACATATCGGCGAGCTTGTTGTGCTACGGGCCAGATGCACACGGGTCCAAATCGCACCTGGCGTAGTCGTACATGATCCTCCGCAGGGACATATCCTTAGACCCGCACATCTTCGACATCTTCCCATCGAGGGTCCAGAGGCTCCGGGTTGGCCTCATATCTAGTTCTTAGCTAAGTCGGCTGCTAGCCGGGCCTGACCTGCATTCGGCGGATATGTGTATCGTGTAGATAGAGTTGCGCCGGATCGTCTGGCTGATCACGCTGCAACTGCACTTTGCGTCCGCCACATCCCATAAGGCTCGTCTGCATACTGGAGCACCCATATCTAAGACCAAGCCTCAATCTCTACTTGGCATCGCGTACGTTTGCGATGATCTGGACCTTTGATGTTGCAGTTCTTCTCAAGCGTACCTCAACTCAGACCTAGGACGTGCGGGGATAGTGCGGCCTCGTAATGTGGGGTGCATAGTGGGTTTCGTGTTCGGTCGATGCCCCTCCTCCCCGACTAGCTGCTACATGGGAGCATTTATGCTTCGATCATTCTTGAGGACCGACGGGATAGTTGGTAGCGGGATCTACTCGGCGTCGGTGCGTCCAGGGAAGCTCCTTCAGCGCTTTGGACTGGTAAATCACCAAGTCAACGTCGGTCAGTCTGGCCGCTTAAACGTTCTGTACTCTCTCCGGTAAGTGTGCCGTGCTGCCATTGCTGACTGGACAGGAGTAATACTTGGCACGAAGTCGACAGGTTCCTTCTATTTTGCTTCGTGGCTCGCACGTCGAACAGAAGCGAATCAATTCATAGGTGTTTGGAGCGTGAATGAGTCTACATTCTGGTCCTTCACAACGCTGTGTATTCAACTATGGTCGTTGGCTCAGTGTTCGAGTAAAGGAACTCGCGCCGGGCCCAAACAGTGTTGACCGTGTCCATCGCTATGCCGCGATGAGCCATCTTGTTAGGCGTCCATATCTTACGGACCTCGAGGCATTCACAAGAATTTGGCTTAGATCCAGGAGGCGATTATGGCGAGTTCAATTGAAAAGGCTACCAGACTAACGCTTCGATCTAAGGATAGCGAGCATTGCAATGTGTCTTCGCGGAAGTTTGCCCAAGCTACACACAGGCGCTACATACCGTAAAAGACCTCCGAGATACTCAACCAGCAGCATGTCTATCCTCGGCTCAAGAGTGTATGGCCGCAGTTTCGTGCGCAAGAGTCTAGACAGTGTAGCTTCGTGACAAACATCAGGTAGAGAAGCGCTCTCGGGCATCGGCACGAAGCCCCGAGTCTCGCGTGCTATCCAGCTTCGACAGAGGATTCCCGTCCGCTTGATCCTATGTATCAATCTTTGAGTAAAACCGCAGTACATCCTCGTTTCTTACATCAAATAATCATCACTGTCATCGCCTCCTCCTACAACGTGTTTGACCACAGGCACCACCAACAGTCACGACGTACTCTTTGCTGTGTAAGGCGATGGAGTGTCTTACATCATTGACTTGCAGGAACGCACCAGATGCGCTCTTCACGAATTCGAGAAGTTATTCGCAACGCGCAGCTACCACGCTGCAGAGGAATTGTAGCAAAGCCGTCTTCTGGAAGCCCATGCCACGGCGCCAGTCGCTCGTCCAGTAGCAGAATGTTGGCACTCACGATCGTGTTCAGCCTGGCAACAGCCAGCGTCCGTCTTGAGCGAGTACCCAGCATGC